>Ga0207747_1000191_pt1 | contig 77164 bp, 44 predicted proteins | sample HigsolmetaGSP11D_FD_184839 | JGI IMG/M metagenome (GOLD analysis project Ga0207747, IMG submission 184839) | High solid enriched microbial communities from the Joint BioEnergy Institute, USA - SP1-1-D (SPAdes) | ecosystem: Engineered > Bioreactor > SSF (Solid state fermentation) > Aerobic >...
GGTCTCCTTTGTTTTGGAGTGGGTAACATGCCTACACCTTAACAATAGGAGATTTTTTTATGGGCAACCAGAAGAAATCCAGTAATTACACCCATTATTAGGATATTTTACAAACGATTTTTTCGATAAATTCTCATGTTAGGTTTGATGCAAGGCTAGTGTCGTTTTGTATGAAAAATCGTACAAAATCAGGATAATATGGTTGTTAGAGGATCTTTTTGTACGAATGATCGTACAAAACGGTCCGAACCGGTAGACAGCAAGAAGATTTTGTATGAAAAATCATATAACTCGGTCCGGAGGGGCTACTCTCCTGTGATGACAAACAGACCGCAACCCGAAGTCGGGGCGGTCTGTTGCTGTTTGGCGGGTGTACAGTTGTACCGATTATGGGAGTGGTTCAGGCTGCTCTTCCAGGCATGAATCATGAATGTGGTACAATAGAGGGAACAGATCATCCTCAAACATTGGAATAGGGGATTCTGGGGGGATTCGTAGCATGGAGTGGTTGAAACAGGCCTTGAAGCGGGTTCTGCCGCTTGAGCCGCAGGAAGAGATCATCGCGCTGAGGGAAGTGAGAGGCGGGGACATCGGCCGATCGTATGTGGCGGAGACCCGGGAGCGGAAGTGGTTCGTCAAGTATCGGCCCGATCTGGATGGACTCGTATTTGAGCGGGAAGCCGAGGGGCTCGCACTGCTGAAGGAAGCGGGTGCGGTGGCCGTTCCGGAAACGTTCTATGCCGGCGGGATTCCGGACAGAAGCGGCGGCATGATCGTGCTGGAGTGGATCGAGTCCGGCCCTGCCCGTCATACCACGGAAGAAGCGCTGGGGCGAGGAATGGCGGAGCTGCACCGGAGGAGGTCGCCCGGCGGGCGCTTCGGCCTTCATCACGACAACTATATCGGCCTGCTCCCGCAACCGAATGGCTGGTGCGATACGTGGAGGGAATTCTACGCCGAGCGGCGCCTGCTTCCCATGCTCCGGCTGGCGGAGAAACGCGGGCGCATGCCTGCCGAGCGCAGGAGGCGGCTGATGCGGCTCGTCGAATCGCTGGAGCGCTGGATACCGGCGGGGATCGAACCGTCCTTGCTGCACGGCGATCTGTGGCACGGGAACTGGCTCGCCAGCGACCAGGGGGTGCCGTACCTCATCGATCCTGCCGTTTCCTATGGCGACCGGGAATACGAGATGGCGTTCACCGAGTTGTTCGGCGGATTCTCCTCCCGGTTCTACGCCGCGTACGAAGAGGCGTACCCGTTGCCGCCCGATTATGAAGAACGTCGTCCCTTGTATCAGCTCTATTACTTGCTCGTTCATCTGATCCTGTTCGGTGAATCGTACGGCCCGTCGGTGGACCGGGTGCTGGTTCGCTATGTGGGATGAAACAAGCCGCCCGTTGGGGCGGCTTGGCTGTCTTTAAACCCTGGTCTCGGCGGGGAACAGCTTCTTCGCCAGGGCGAATGACTCATCGTCGAATAGAACGAGGTACACGTCCATCTCATGATGCGACAGAAATTCGCGAATCGTTGCTACCGCCGTCTGCAAAGCCTGCTCTTTCGGATACCCGTACGCCCCTGATGAGATAAGCGGGAAGGCGATGCTGCGAAGCTGATGCTCCTGCGCCAGCTCCAGAGAACGACGGTAGCAGGAAACGAGCATCTGCTCCTCGTTATAGCCTCCGCCTCGCCATATGGGGCCGACGGTATGGATCACGTGGGATGCGGGCAGCCGGTATCCTCTGGTGATCTTGGCCTGTCCGGTCTCGCAGCCGCCCAGCTTGCGGCATTCCTCGAGCAGCTCCGGCCCCGCCGCCCGGTGGATGGCTCCGTCCACACCTCCTCCGCCGAGCAGCGACCGATTCGCCGCGTTCACGATGGCATCGACGTGAACCTTCGTAATATCTCCCTGGATGATCTCGAGTGGCATGTGCATCAACCTCCGCGTATCAGATTCCACGGCATCTCCATCATAGCATGAATATTACTCTCTGGCTTCCGATTGCTGCAACGGTGGCAGAAACCCGATCGAAGCCCCGTTTTCCACCACCAGACGCAACAGCTCCGAACAACTCCCATGTGCCCTTCGAATGACTCTACCTGACGGATGATGACTTGATCTGACAAGATGACCACTTCTTCTCTCAGGCGTGCCAAGGCGGTCGAAGCGGCGTGAGAGAAGAAAAAATCTTCTCTCGGGTGAATTGAGGCCGGTCGAAGCGGCGTGAGAGAAGAAAAAATCGTCTCTCGGACGTGCCGAGACAGCGTGAGAGATATCACTAACGGGCCTGGATCAGACCTTTGACCCCAACTATAAACTCGCAAAGAAAGTAACCGGAAAAGCCGATCAATGCCAGGCCGGCGATGATGGAGGCTGCCCGGATCATGCGGCGGCTCATCAGCTTCCGGGCAAAAGTCAGGATGGCCAGCAGGCCCAGGTCGTGAATCAGAATGCCTGTCAGCACTCCCGCCGCGACCACCAGAATCATCATTGGTCTGGAGCTGTCGTAGGAGCTGGTGATGACGGTGCCAAACACGCTGAGCCAGAACACAAGATTGCCGGGGGAGACCGCCACCAGAAATCCGTTGCGATAGGATGCGAGGATCGATCTCGTGGCTGTCTCGCCTGGCATAGCCATGTCCCTGTCGGCATGCCGGATCGAGTCATAGCCGATCATGCACAAGAAGATCGCGCCGATCAGCCACATGGGCACCTGGATGTATGGGATCTGCAAGATCGGAGCCAGCCCGAGATGCAGAGCGAGGACCATGAGCAGATCGATCGTCATCCCTCCCAGCCCGACCGCCCAGCCGTGCAGGAAGCCATTTTTCAGGCATTGTTTGGTCATCTCTACGGTGATGGCGCCTACCGGCATGGCAACGGCCAGCCCTGCGAGCACATAGGTGAAAAACATAACATTCTCCTCAGTTGCATACAGGTGACGAAATTCATCAAAGTAATTTACTATTATACCTCAGACAAGCCCGTCATTGGCGCAGGGAAATTCTGGTACACCACTTGTTCGGAATGCCATGGGAACTTCACCCGGGTGGAGACGAAAGGCATCGAGACCATCCTCCCGGGATGACCGGGTATGAACGTGGAGCAACCGTCTCCCGGACATACCGGGACGCTCGAAGCGTTCCCCCAAAAAGGGGCAGTCAGCAAGGTCAAGATTCACTGGTCTTGTCGAACTGGCCGATATGGACGGCGGTTCCATGAATCGACATTCTTTAAGATTTTTTTAAGGTCCATTGTAGTACGCTGGTCGTGAGTCAAAAGTATCGGTCGTGGATATATCGAACGATCTGACTGCAATGGAGGTTGGAAGATGAAGCGAGGTATGACTCGGAGAAGGATCGCGATGACGCTGCTCTGCTTCGTCGTAATCATCGTGCAAAGCGGGTTCGCCGCATGGGCGGAGCCAGTTCCGGATTTGGAGGATGTCGGGACGGACAGCCATGTTGTGGACACCGTGGACGACAGTGTCACGGACGCCGTGTACGGCGACGATGTGACGGAGGATGTATACGATACGGTCAGAGAGGAGGCGCACGATGACGAGCCTGGATTCGCCCCGTTCTCGACCGAGGAGGAGGGCGGTTTGCCGGAACTGCACGCCTTTGGGCGGAACAATATGGGCGAGCTTGCGCTGGATAACGGTGGTTCGACCCAGCTGGCGCCAGAGCTGGTGACGGCGTTCCCGGGCCTCCACATCGTCGACATCGCGGTGGGTTTCTCCCATTCCGTTGTCTTGACTTCAGATGGAGAGGTGTATGCGGTCGGGGCGAACAATAAAGGGCAGCTGGGGAACGGGACCATCAGGAATTCGGGGTTTAGCGCGACACCGGTAATGGTGGACCTGAGCGGTGTCGATGGCCAGGTGGTGGCGATCGACGCAGGTGATACTCACACCTTGTTGCTGACGGATAACGGGAAGGTGTATGGGTTCGGCGACAACAGCTACGGACAGCTTGGCTTCGCACGTGAAGTCGAATATGTCACCTTGCCGACACTGCTTCCAGTCACCGGGCAAGTTGCTGCGATCGAGGCCAACTACTACACGACGTTCCTGTTGACGACGGATGGCGAGGTTTATGCGACCGGCCGCAACCAGTACAGCAAGCTGGGAATCGGTCTGGCGGATACCGATGCGGATGTTTTTGAGTTCAAGGAGGTAACCGGGTTCGCGCCGGAAGCCACGGTGAAGTCGATCTCCACCGGTTCCAGACATAGTTCTTCGTCATGGACGATGGCAGTCTGTACGCCGCAGGCAATGTGCCGGTCATCAGCGGCTCTGAATACTGGGTGGTGCCGACGCTCGTCACGGATTTCTCGGGCGAGTTTGTCGTCTCCGCCTCAGCCGGGTCTACCCATTCCCTGGTGTTGACGGCGAACGGTCGGGTACACGCTTTCGGACAGACGTCATACGGGCAGTTGGGCCTGGATCCGGCGGAGATCGATTGGGAAACCCTCCCTCCGACGGAGCTCTCCGCCTCCTTGTTCGGCGACGAGAAGGTCGTGATGATCCAGGCCGCCAATAACTTCAGTCTGGTGCTGACGGAATCGCGCAAGGTGTACTCGTTTGGACAGGATTCCTATAGCGGTCAAGGGGTCAATACGGCTGACGATGTGACTCTGCCCAGGGAGATTACGCCAGCGGGCGTGCAGGTTACGAAAATCGCTGCGCAGCGGTTCCACTCGCTTCTGCTGACGCTGGGTCCGTCCGTGTACGACTACCCGGATCCGCCTTCGAATATCACGGTCACACCCGGACATCGGCAATTGACCGTATCCTTCACCCCTCCGGTGTATGACGGCGGAACGCCGGTGACGCTGTACACCGTGAATCTGTGGAACGACAAGGTGCGGCGCACGATCACCGGGAACAGCTCGCCGATCACGATCGACGATCTGATGAACGCCGTCGAGTACAAGGTGACGGTCAAATCGACGAATGCCAGGGGAACGTCCCAGGAGTCCGCACCTCCGATCACGGTGATGCCCGGCCATCCCACCGTGCCGGGGTATGGTCTGTTCGCCCTGGGGAATAACGGTAACGGGCAGCTCGGATTCGGCGATTACGACAATCGCGGCATACCGGAGCTGATACCCGGATTGCCCGAACCGGTCGCCTTTGCAGCCGGGTTGGGTCATTCGCTGGTCGCAGGCAGTGACGGCAACCTGTATGTGTTTGGCACCGGAACCCATGGTCAGCTGGGACTTGGCCATGATTCTCCCCAGACCACGCCGGTCGTAAATCCCGTATTGTCAGGTGAATCGATCCGGATCGCGGCCCTTTCAGGCGGGGATTATCATTCGCTCGCCGTCACGACTTCCGGTGAGCTGTATGCTTTCGGCAGGAATAATAATGCCCAGCTCGGCGATCCTTCACTGAACGACAGGGTATATACGCCGGTTCGCGTCATGGAAGATGTCAGGATCGTGGATGTATCGGCAGGTTGGGGAGGCTCGCTCGTCCTGTCAGAGGATGGGGATGTGTACAAGCTCGGCTGGGTACCGGAGCTAACCCCGGAGAAGATCGTGGGCGCCTGGCCTGAGGATGAGCGGCCGATCGCCATCTCGGAAGGCTCCGCTTATGCGCTGATCCTGACGGACAAGGGCAAGGTATACTCGTTCGGTCATGGCGGACAGGGGCGACTGGGCCATGGCGACGAGGAGTATCAATGGATACCGAAGTGGATCGAGGGATTGCCGTCCGATGATCCGGCGATCGCCGTGCATGCGGGCGGCACCTCGTCCATGGTGATCACGGCTTCCGGTGATGTCTATGTGTTCGGGGACAACCAACATGGCCAGCTCGGCATCGGCAATGACACCGACGGCGACGGCTCGGTGCCAACGCCGATCACCGCGTTCGCCGGCAAGCGGATCGTGCAGTTCAGCTCGGGCGGCAACCATGTGCTGGCGCACGCGCGGAGAGACGATGACACGACGCCACCTGCTCCGGTGTCGATCGAAGCGGAGGAGACCAATGCCTATGTCGACGTCACCTTCGACGAGGGTGTCTATGGCAATCCGAACGGAGCAAGCGGACTGTGGGCAGGCGATTTCAGGATTGAACTTTCGGAGAACGGCGGCAATGCGAAGGGAGTGCGCGTGTCCTACGTGCGCCAGCCTGACGGTGAAACGCCGGAGGAAGCGAGCAGCCGGACGGAGGGGAGACGACACTGCGGCTGTTCCTGTCGATCGACGGGGATCCGACCGGAGTGGAGGAGGTCGCGATCTATCCGGTGCATCGTCTGGCGATCTTCGATAAGGCTGGCACTCCGATCGAGGCGGAGACGCTGCTCGGATCGTTCGTGCTGACGGACATCACACCGCCTTTCATCGCGGGTGCGGAAAGGAGCAACGATACGGAGATCATCCTGGAATTCAGCGAGGGGGTGATCGGACTGTCCGATGCCGATCCGGCGGACTTCATCGTCGTCGAGACAGGCAGCGACGGCTCGGTTACCTACGAGGTGACGGCGATCGGGCCGGGCGCTGATGACCGCCATGCGGTGCTGACCGTCGAATCGATGGCGGCATCGGGCAAGGAAGGCGTGACGCTGATCTATACCCCGGGCAGCGGGGCGACGATCCGGGACCCGGCGGGCTTTGCCCTGGAGGCGACCGATTCGGACGGCATAGAGATCGATCCGTGGGATACGGAAGAGCCCGGGATCGCGTCGGTGACGCGGGTCGATGACGTTACGCTGACCGTGACGTTCACGGAGGCGGTGGAGGCGTTCGACCGTGCGGATGACGCCGGTTTCTCGGTGACGGAGACGGGCGATCCGTCGATCGGGTATGCGGTGAAGGCTGCCCGGACGTCAGCCGACGGGCTCAGCGCTACACTTACGGTCGATGGCCTCGGGCCGTCAGCCAAGGAAGGCATCACCGTGACATACACGGCAGGCGGCAACGGGACGATCGCGGACATCGCGGGCAATCCGCTGGCGTCCACGGCGACTGGCCTGACGATCGACCCGTGGGATCTGGATGCGCCGACGATCGTATCGGGTTCGATCGGCCCCGGCAACGCCTATGTGGATGTGACGTTCAGCGAGGGCGTGTACGGCGGGAAGGACGGCAGCGGTGCCGTGACGGAGGACGATTTCAAACTGACGCTCGCACCGAATGGCGGCCATGCCAAGTCAGTGGAGATCGTGGCGGTGCGCAAGGCGGATGGAGCGACGCCGGACGAGGCTTCCCCGCTGGTTGGTGGAGAGCGGACGGTGCGGCTGTTCATCGAGACGGACAAGCCGGCGAGCGGCAGCGAAACTGTGAGCGTGGCCGCGGCTGACGCGACGGCGATCTTCGACCGGGCAGGACATGCCGTCGGCGCGTCGCAGACGACTGGTGCGCTTGATCTTGAGGATGTGTTGCCTCCCGAGATTGTCAGCATCTCCCGGTCAGGCAACACAATGCTCATCGTGACGCTGAGCGAGGATGTGACCGGGCTGGCGCAGGCCAATGACGGCGGGTTCACCGTGGAAGAAACGGACAGCGAAGGACAGATCGCGTATCCGGTCGTCACGACGGCTCGCGGCGTCAACGACCGGCAGATCGTATTGACGGTGGCCAGGGATTTCGCCGTGTCCGCCAGGGAGGGGCTGACGGTCAGGTATACGGCCTCGGGCAACGGCAGGATCGCCGATCTGGCGGGCAATCCGCTTGCCTCAACCGACGAAGGCGGCTTCTTCGTCGATCCGTGGGACACGGACGCGCCGGAGATTGACTATGGCCCGCTTCTGGACCGCGACCTGGAAGGACGTTACTACATCGTGTTCAATATGCTGGAAGGCATCTTCGGATCGGACGATGGCACCACAGGCGTGACGGCTGACCATTTCGAGCTGGTGCTTGATGTGCCGGAGGATGGTCTGGCGGAAGGCGTGAATATCCTGGGTTTGGAAGCGATGGATGAGTTTGATTGGGTGTTTCTCGGTGCGCCGACGGGGGGCGAGACGAGATTCGCCATCTATTTTGAAGTGGTGGGTCTGGCGAACGGTCTGGAGACGTTGTATCTGAAACCGAAGGACGGGGAGTCGATCTTCGACCTGGCCGGCAATCCGATGCCGGATGAGCCGTTTGGCTTCCCGGCGATGCTGTTCAACATGACCGAGCCGTCCGAGATCGTCGAAGCGGAGCTGGTGGATGCGACGACGATCCTGGTCACGATGAGCGAGGATGTGGTCATCTGGGATGATCTGGGCGAACGCATCGGCTTCACGGTCGAGGAGATCGGCAGCGACGGCGCCATAACCTACACGGTGACGGCCGTCAGCCAGCTGGATCCCGAGGATACGATTCACCTGGTGTTGACCGTGGATGACATGAGCCTATCCGCCAAGGAGGGCGTGTTGCTGAGATACGAAGCGGGCGATCTGCTGGCCATAACGGATTTTGATTACAACGAGATCAAGGCGACGACGGTGGAGATTGACCCGTGGGATACGGATGCTCCGACCATTACGAAGTCCGAGTGGGAAGCGGATGCGTCGTATGTGGACATCACCTTCAGCGAGCCGGTGTACAGCAAGGATGACGGTACTGGCGCGCTGACCGTGGACGACTTCGACATTGAGTTCGAAGCGAACGATGGGACGGCGACAGGTGTGACGGTGCTGGCGGTGCGCGCGGCTGACGGCGATATGCCGGAGACGGCGTCGGAGCTTGTGGGCGGCGAGACGAAGGTGCGGGTGTTCCTGAGTGTGGAAGGAACACCAACCGGCGTCGAGACGATCAGCGTAACGCCAGCGGACGGCGCATCGATCTTCGACTTAGCGGGCAATGCCATCACAGCGGATCAGTCAACGGCGATCAAGACGCTGCCGGACCAACGGCCCCCGGTCACGTTCAGACCGGTGACAGAGCCGGCCTCGCAAGACTTCAAGATCATCGTGAACGGAGAAGTGCAGGAGGCGATGGCGACCTCCACGGTGGATGCGGTGGACGGCCGACAGCAGACGACGGTCTCACTGGACGAGCAGAAGCTTGACGAGCGTCTGGCAGACGAGGAAGAAGCGCCGACGATCACGGTGCCGATCCTGAACGGGTCGGATGCCGTGAAGGTGGAGCTGAACGGCCGCATGGTGCAATCGCTGGGGATGAGGCATGCGACCGTGGAGGTCGAGACGGAGGGTGCGGCATATTCCATCCCTGCCGAGCTGATCGACATCGTCATCGTCGCTGAACAACTCGGAGCGACTCAGCTGGAGGACATCCTGGTATACGTTGAGATGATCCAGGTACCGGCACAGGAGTCGACCGGTCAAGACGCCGCGACGATCGCCCATGTGGCTCCGGTCATCGAATTCCGGATCACGGCGGTATACGGCGACCGAACCGTGGAGATCGACGGATTCACGGCGTATGTGGAACGCTCGATCACGATACCGCAGGGCGTGGATCGCGGACGCATCACCACCGGCGTGTGGATCGGGCCGAACGGAGAATGGTTCCACGTGCCGACGCGGATCGTGGAGCGGAACGGATCGTATGAGGCGATCATCAACAGCCTGACGAACAGCGCGTATACGGTCATCGACAACGAGCGCACTTTCGCGGATCTGGCCGAACATTGGGCGAAGGCGTCGGTGGAGGACATGGCGAGCCGTCTGATCGTCAAGGGAGCGCCGAACGGGCTGTTCGAGCCCGATCGGGCCGTTACCCGGGCGGAATTCGCTGCCATGACCGTTCGTGCGCTTGGACTGGATGGCCTCGAGACGAACGAGCCGCTCGCGAGAGAGGTGCGCCCGGACGACTGGTTCGCCGGTGCGGTGGCAACGGCGAAGCGCTACGGCCTGGTGAAGGGAGGATCGGATGGGCTGTTCCGCCCGAAGGATACGATCACCCGTCAGGAGGCGATGGTGATCATGGCTCGCGCGGCGAAGCTGGCCGGGCTGGCAGGTCCTGAGGACCCGCATTCGGTGCTGGCGCCGTTCGCCGATGCTGCGGATGTAGCGGCATGGGCCCGTGAAGGCGCGGCGTTGGTAACGGATAGCGGCATCATCCGCGGAGCATACGGCTTGCTGGCTCCTCATCGGGAGCTGACGAAGGCGGAGGCGGCGGTCATGCTCCAGCGGCTTCTGCAGACGGCGAATCTGATCAACTCGTAGGCGATACCGTTCTGTCATGGCCCAGGAACGGGATCCGAGCCGACGCTGATCCGCCCCGTGCAAGGGACGGAACCAGCACCAGCTCCGCCGATCGAGGGATGGAGGATAGAACCGCCCCCGCCCGATCGAAGGGCGGACGACAGAACCTATACCACAGGCATGGAGCAAGCGCCGTCAAACCCGTCGGGTGAGATGGCGCTTCGACTTGTGAGGAAGGCTGACCGTAGCGGCCGATGTGAACAGGAAATCACAGTATATGGATCGACATTTTTGTGTTATGATTTGGTTAATTAAGAAATGATTCGGGAGGCAAGCCGGATGATCCGCGTGATGATCGTGGATGATGAAGAGGACGCATTGAATCTTCTGGAGATTCTGCTGAAGCAGGTTGGAGATGTGGACATCGTCGGGCGATATGTGAATCCGGTCCAGGCCATCGCGGCTTTGCGCGAGGCGCCTGTGGACGCCATCTTCCTGGATAATGAGATGCCATTGATGAATGGCATGACAGCGGCCAGGAGAATGCGCGAGATCCAGCCGGATGTGCCCATCGTGTTCACCACGGCGTATGCCGAATATGCGGTGGAAGCGTTTGAGATCCAGTCAACGGACTATCTGCTGAAGCCGCTGGCGCCGAACAGGCTGCAGCATGCCTTGTCGCGCATCAAGCCGGCAGCATCCCCTGCCGCAAGCCGTACGGAGGTTCATATTCGTTGCATGGGCGGCTTCTCGATCCCTCTTCCGGATGACGCCAGCCGGCAGCTCCCGTGGAAGACGAACAAGGAGAAGGAACTGTGCGCGTTCCTGATCCATCATGCGGAGAAGCACGTGGACACGGCGCTCATCATCGAATCGATCTGGCCCGAATATGATCTGGGCAAGGCGAAGACGTATCTGTACACCTGCCTGTCCTACCTGCGCAAGAGCTTCGTGGAGCACGGCATCCCGATGAGGGTGGAGAAATCGGGATTCGGCTTCGCCATCCGGCTCAATGGAGCGACGGTCGATGTGACCGAGCTGGAAAGCCTGCTGGATGGCATGCTGGGTGCGGAGCAGCCGGATGAGGAGCTGTACGACAGGATCAACGCCCTGTACCAGGGAGCCTACATGGAGGGTTGCGACTATCACTGGTCGGTGTTCCGGCAGGAGGCGATCAATGCCAAGTATCTGCGCATGCTGCGCGGCATGTTCCGGCATGTCCGCCAGAAAGGGAGATTGGCGCTGGCGGAGGACTGCCTGCAGCGCGTGCTCGCCATCGCTCCGGATTCGGAGTCGGATGGACGGGAGCTGATCCAGCTGCACCTGGATGCGGGGAATCGAAGCGAGGCGCTGCGCGTCTATCGGCAGCTGGCGCAGGTCATATGCGAACAGCTTGGCGTGGAGCTGGAAGAGGAAACGGTCAATCTGTTCAAGAAAATAGGAAAGACTGGATGAGCGCGTCATGAGGTACAGAGTGGCGGCGGCAGCGGCAACGCTGGCCATCTTGGCAATTACGTACGGATTGTTCTACCTCTATTTCTCGCATATCATCAAGCCCGCGCCTCACGCGGAACAGGGCGTCCTTGATCTGACCGCATGGAACTTCGCCGATGATGGCGTCGTTCCGTTGGATGGGGAATGGGAGTTCTATCCCGGCAAGCTCACGCCCCCCGAAGATTTCGCCTCCGCGCGCGAACCGGAATGGATCAACGTGCCTGGCTCCTGGTCGAAGCACCAGCATACATTGGGGGAGGCCACCTATCGCCTGAGGGTCAGGATCAGCGACGGTGCGACCATATACGGGCTGAAAACCTCATCGATCCAGATGGCCAACCGCATCCTCATCAACGGGCAGGTCGTGGGCCAGAGCGGAGACCCCGATGAGGGGCCGACCTACCGATCGCAGAACAAGCCCTATGTCAGCTATTTCAAGCTGGAGCCCGGGTGGAACGAGATCCTCGTGCAGGTGGCCAATTATGATTTTCCGCCCAGCAGCGGCGTGACCGAGTCGATCTATCTGGGATACGCCGAGGATATCTCCGCCTTCCGCGACAGGTCGATCAGCCATGACTGGGTCAGCATCACCGCTTTCCTGATCATGGGGCTGTATTTCATCGGTCTGTATACGCAGCGCAAGAACGATCTGTCCCTGTTCATGCTGGGCATGGTGTTCGTGTGTTCGGCCCTTTATACCAGCACGCGCGGTGAGCGGGTGTTGTATGAAGCATTCGGGCACTTGCCCTTCTGGCTGTTTATTCGCGTCCAGTTGATGACAGCGGTGGGCGTGGGGCTCTCGTTCCTGCTGTACCTGTACGCGGCGTTTCGGCCGTTTTGCGCCAGATGGCTGATTCGCGGCGGCGTGGTCGTCGGTGCGGTGCTCGCCTTCGGGATCCTGTTCTTCTTCGCCTGGTTCGAGTCGCTGTACCGACAGCTGGTGACATTCTACGCGACCTTCCCGCTGCTGTATGCGATCTATGTGTTTATCGTGGCGGCTTTCCACAAGGTGGAAGGAAGCGTGTATCTGGCCTTCGCCGCGGTGACGCTGAACATCTACGCGCTGGAGCAGAATCTCAATGTGTACTTCGGCGTTCCGTTGGACACGCTGCCGCCGTTCGAGCCGTTCGTGCTGCTGTTGATACTGGCCTTGCTCATGTCGCTCCGGTTCTCCAACGCGTTCAAGAAGATCGAGGAACTGTCCATCCAGCTCATGAAGTCGGACAAGCTGAAGGACGAATTCCTCGCCAGAACCTCCCATGAGTTCAAGTCGCCGCTGCACGGCGTCATGCACATCTCCAGGTCGCTGCTGGAGGACAGCCGTCACCCGCCGACGGAGGAACAGCGGGAGAAGCTCCATCTCATCACGAGCATCACCGGACGGCTCTCGCAGCTGGTCTACGATATCCTGGATTTCTCCAAGCTGAAGCAGGGAGAGCTGAAGATCGATCCGCAGCAGGTGGATGTTCGTTCGGCGGTCGAGATGCAGGTGCGCATCTATTCGTTTCTGGGTGAAGATCGCAATACCCGCCTGGTGAACCGGGTGCCTGATCACCTGCCGTACGCGCTGGCGGATGAGAGCCGATTCGGCCAGATCATCGGCAACCTGCTGGACAATGCGGTCAAGCATACGAAGGATGGAAGCATCGTCGTGTCGGCGGCGGAGAAAGAGGGCATGATCGAGATCTCGGTCAGCGACACGGGGGAAGGTATCGAGGCGCATAATCTCCCGCATATCTTCGAGGCATTCCAGACCTTCGACGATGCGAAGGAGAATCGGGGCTTCGGGCTCGGGCTGCCGATCGTGAAGCAGCTGGTGGAGCTGCAGAAGGGCAAGATCACGGTATCGTCGACCAGAGGTGTCGGCACGACCTTCACCTTCACGCTTCCGGTGGCGCCGGACGGCAAGTCCAGAGGGAAATCGGTAGCCGCGGCATCCGGGGGGAACCAGTCGCTCGTACCCCCGGTCAGGACGCCGGAATACACGCTGGAAACCCCCTATTATCTCAATCAGGGAGGCATGCACACGATCCTGATCGTGGATGACCAGTTCCTGAATCTGAAGGTGCTGATGGAGGCGCTCCAGCCGCTCGGCCATAATGTCATCGCCGTCAAGAACGGGTATGAGGCGATCGGGGAGATCAGCAAGCCGAACAGGATCGACCTGGTCGTCCTGGATCTGATGATGCCGGGCATGTCGGGCTACGAGGTATGCCAGGAGATCCGCAAGACGTACACGCTGCCGGAGCTTCCCGTGTTGATGGTGACCGCGGCCATCGGTTCGCAGGACAAGGTGGCGGCGTTCGAGGCGGGGGCGAACGATTTCTTGCCGAAGCCGTTCGATGTGGCGGAGCTGAAGGCGAGGATCGGCAGCCTGCTGGCGCTGAAGGATTCGCTTGCCAAGGCGGTCGATCTGGAGGTGGCGTTCCTGCAATCGCAGATCAAGCCGCATTTCCTGTACAATGTCCTGAACAGCATCGTGGCGTCCAGCTATACGGATGCGGAGCGCTCGCGCAAGCTGACGAGCGATCTGGCCGACTATCTGCGCGGCAGCTTCCGCTTCAGCCACATGGAGAAGCGGATCCCCTTCGAGGAGGAGTTCAGCCTGATCTGCACCTATGTGGAGATCGAGAAAGCGCGCTTCAAGGACCGCTTGCGCTTCGTGTATGACATCGCGGACGGCATGCACAAGGTGAACCTGCCGCCCCTGCTCATCCAGCCCCTGGTCGAAAACGCGATCCGGCATGGCATCGGCAACCGGATCGAGGGGGGCACGGTCAAGCTGACTGCCTATCAGGAGAATGGTGAATACCTGTTTGTCATCGAGGACAACGGGGTTGGCTTCCGGAGCGAGCTGCTGCAGCAGCTGCCGCACGCCAAGCCGAACCAGCGCCAGGGCGTCGGCCTGATCAACATCAACAAGCGTCTGAAGTATGAATACGGCACCGGCCTGCAGATGGAGAGCACGCCGGGGCTGGGCACGAAGGTGACGGTGCGGATTCCGGCGCAGCCCGCGTGACACCGGACTCAACCTGTGCACAACGTTTACGCCTGAAGGTTATCTCCGTTCATGCCACAAGTGGCATGACGGGGATAACCTTTTTTGATTGGCTGGAGGGGCTTTAAGGTTTTTTTAAGGTCGGTTTTTATATGATTTTTAAGGAAATTGTCGAATCCAGGAGGGAGTATGAGGAGTTCATGAAAGTATTGCGATTGAAACAGCTGTTCCTCTGCATGTTGATGGTTGCGGTTGTCTTCGGAACGTTGCCCGGGGGGCTGATCCTCCCAACGGTATCTGCGGCGCCTGATGAGAACGGCTATGCGGTGACCTACGATGGCAACGGCGCAGACAGCGGCGATGTGCCGGTGGACCCTACGCTGTACAGCAGCGGAGACCTGGCCGTCGTCCATGACAACAGCAAGGGGCTGAAGAAAGAAGGTTTCATATTCAACGGTTGGAATACCAAGCAGGACGGGACGGGAACGGATTATCTCCCCGGTCAGACGTTTGCGATGGGCACGGAGAACGTCACCCTGTATGCCAAATGGATCGATCCATACACTTCATGGATCAATCGGAAGGTATCCAGCTCCCAGGCGATGAACGCTGTCGCATACATGAACGGCATATTTGTCGGGGTCGGGGCTAACGGCTTGATCGCCGCCACCTACGACGGCACGGTCTGGACGAAACAGATGAGCGGTGTTGCCAAGGAACTGCATGACATCACAGGCGGAGGAGACAGGTTGATCGCCGTTGGGGCGGACGGCACGATCCTGATCTCCACCGATGGGGAGGACTGGCTGCCACGATCCAGCGGCACGACCAGGACGCTTCGGGGAGTAGCCTATGGTAACGATATGTACGTGGCAGCAGGGGACAATGGGACCATCGTCGTTTCCAGGAACGGATCCCATTGGATTCCTGTGGTCAGCGGCACTTCGGGGCAACTGAATGCTGTCACCTATGCGGATGGGGGATTCGTCATTGTAGGCAACAATGGCACGGTCCTGACATCGACCGATGGTCTGCAATGGACGTTACAGGAAAGCGGGATCTTATTCGATCTGTACAGTGTCGCTGCGGGCAATGGCAAAGTGGTCGCGATCGGTTTTCTCGGAACAGTCCTTACTTCAAGTGACCTCGTGAACTGGTCATTCAGTTTAGGGGGCATTACCGGAGACGTCAAAGACGTCACATTCACCAACGGAAAGTTTCTGGTGGTTGGGTCAGGACTAATGGGCGGATTCATCTATGAATCTTCAAACGGAGGTTCGTGGTCTCAGGCCACTACACAATTAATAAATGCTCGCAATGGAATCGCTTATGGCGACGGTTTGTATGTCAGTGTAGGTCCTTTGGATATCGTGACGTCAAATGACGGCATGAATTGGAGCAAATATCAAAGTGAAACTTTTTATGGCGTGAACATCGTAAACGGCCAGTATGTGGCTTTGGGCAAAGGCGTCTATTCCTCCAACAGCGGAGCGGTCTGGAAGAAGCTGAGTGACAGTACGGTGATACTACGCGACATCGCATATGGCGCGGGGTTGTATGTGGTGGTTGGTGATAACGGCACGGTACTCACGTCGACCAATCTCTACAGCTGGACCGAACAGGAGAGCCCGACGTCCAATCCTCTTTACGGCATTGTGTATAGCGATGGCAAGTTCGTGGCTGTAGGCGATTTCGGAACCGTGATCTATTCGGAGGATGGAACCGCGTGGGCAGAGGCGGATTCCGGAGACATCCTGGATATCCGTGACGTGACCTATGGCAATGGGCTGTTTGTAGCCGTAGGCCATGGCGTGTATGGCACGTATCATGGCAAGGCCTATTGGTCTGAGGACGGAGTAAGTTGGAGCAGATATACCACGGTGGATGTCTCTCTTAACGGTATTGCCTATGGCGAGGATGAGTATTACGCAGCAGGTACAGGCAACAATCCGAGTTATCAGCGGTACAATTTGTACTATTCTGCCAATGGAAACGACTGGGCTTACAGGAGCAGCGGAATCAGCGGTGTGACGTACAACGGCATCGCTTATCACGATCAAACTTATGTGATCGTTGGCACGGGCGGAACCATCAGGGTGTTGAAGAAAGGCAACACATCGTGGATCCCGATCGCGACCGATGTCGCCACGACCGAATTCCTTTCCGTCGCTGGCGGCAAGGCCACTTTCCTGGCAGTCGGAACGGATGGAGCCGTATATCAGACCCGCAGGACGCTGCCTGTCAGCTCCACGGTTCATTTCGACAGCAACGGCGGTCATACGAAGGCCACCCCGGCATTCATGACGCTGCTGCCGGGCGATGAACTTGGCCTCCTGCCTGAACCTCCTGCCCGGACAGGCTACAGATTCATCGGCTGGAATACGGAAACCGATGGAACGGGCACCGCGGCGGATGGATCGTTTGTCGTGAGTGCAGATACGGTTCTGTATGCACAATGGAAAGAGTTATTCCCTCCACCTGCACCGACGAATCTGACCAGTACAGCGGGGGCCGGTGAAGTGATCCTGGAATGGGATGCCGTAACTGAGGCTGACAGTTACTCGGTATATAAGTATCAAGGGGAAGAGGCTCCGACAGATCCGGAAGACTGGGAGCTCGTCGTTTCGGATCTCACGGAGACCACGTATACCGTAACCGGGCTGACGAACGGCACGACATATGTGTTTGCGGTGGCTGCAGCCAATGAGGATGGAACGGGCGAACTGTCCGATCCGGTCGCGGATGTTCCGGGCGGCAACGGCACGGAGGATCATCCCTACCTGATCTGGAATGCTGAGCGGCTGAATGAGGTAAGACACGATCTCGAGGCGCATTATGCGCTGACCAAGGACATTAATCTGTCTTACTTTGGCATGTGGACCCCAATCGCTGATGAGGATTCGGCATTTAACGGTCATCTCGACGGGCGAGGTCATACGATCTCGGGATTGTGGGTGGATCATTTCAAACTCGCAGGTTTGTTTGGAAACATCGGATCGGATGGCGTTGTCCAGAACCTTGTTTTGTCTGAGGTCAATGTTTCACTGACCGATGAATATTTGGGCCACGCTGGAGCCCTGGCAGGCATATTGGAAGGAACGGTGAGCAACGTCCGCGTATCCGGGGGATTCGTCACCGGGGCTGAAAGTGCGGGAGGTCTGGTCGGGAAAGCCTATAACGGCGCTCTCATCCAGGCCAGCTGCACCAACCTGATCGTATCGGGCACGGATTATCTGACCTTTACCGGAGGTCTGGTCGGATCACTGAGCCATGCCGAAGTTGATCAATCCTGTTCGTTGGGCGATACGAGCGCCGGTCAATACGTGGGCGGATTGGTCGGGCTCATCGAGAACGGAGAGATCACCGACAGCTACTCGACCAGTTTGGTACGTGGACCTGTCAATGTCGGCGGATTGGTGGGCGGAAGCTCTGCCGCCTCCACTCTTGAGCATGTATACGCCGCAGGCAAAGTCGTATGCACGTACTTCTGTGACGAATCCATCGGGGGAATCGGCGGTCTGGTTGGCAAGAAGGGGAATATCTCCTTTACTTCCGCTTATTATGATCAGGGCAAGACCGGTCAGTCCGATACAGGACCGGAATCGGGTATTCCGCTCAAGCATACGGATATGGCGAAAGAGGACTCTTTCGATGACTGGGATTTTGATGAGATCTGGCAACTGGACGATCGGAGAGAGCTGCCGATCCTGCTGTGGCAGGATGATCTGGCTCCGGTCTTGAGCGGCGCGAAAGTATCGGATGAGGCGCCGGGTCAGGTATCTGTCTTCTTCCCGGAGAAGATGGCTGCGGAAGAGGAAGCGTTGGCACGCTTCACCGTAACGGTGGATGGAGAAGAAGTGCAAGTGACCGGAGCGCAATTGAAGGGCAAGGAGCTGATCCTCACGCTGGCCAGCCCGATCCTGAACCGTCAGGACGTTGAGGTGGCGTATGCGGACGGAGAGCCACCGGTCACAGACAAGAAGGGATATCGTCTGGCATCTGACTCGGTCACGGCTGACAATGAGGTAGAGCCGTATATCAGGATTGTCGCGCTGTCGCCTGAAGACGATGCCGATGAAGTGGCGGTGAATACCAAGCTCGTCCTGACATTTAATGATGCGGTCCAGGCAACTCCGGGCAAATACCTCTATCTGATGACGGGGGGCGGAACCGTCGCCGCCAGGATCGGGACAACCGATCCCAATGTGCAGATCGCTTCGGAAGTTGTGACCATCACGCTGCCGGAGAGATTGCTTTCGCTCAAGGAGTATTATGTTCTGATCGATGCCGACGCGTTCCAGTATTCGGCGACCGATCTGCACGGCGGCATCGCCGATCCGATGACCTGGAACTTCGTCACGGCAATCGATCCCGAGGCCAGCTGGATCTCCATCGGAGAAGGATTCACCGCAGGGAAGGGGAGTACGCCAGCGATGAAGGCTGGCACGGATGGCACGTTGTATGTGCTGTTCAGCGACCAGTCCCACAGCGGCAAAGCGACGGTCATGAAGCTTGGAGCGGATGAGACACAGTGGTCAGTGGTCGGCAGTGCAGGATTCTCCTCCGGCAAGATCGGTGAAGGCTCGCTGATCGTCACGGACGACAAGCTGTATGCGGCTTATGGAACAGGTTCCACGGTGCAGGTCATGCAATATGAACTGGACGGCGAAGGAGACTGGATGCTGGCAGGCGACACTCTGGCAGCGGATAGTTCCAATGTCAGTGATCCGTATCTTCTCATGCACGATGGTTCCCTGTATGTCGCCTATCGCGATCCGACCAAGAAAATAACAGTGAAGAAGCTGACAAGCAGCGGAACCTGGGAAACGGTGGGTACGGAAAGCTTCTCCGTCGATGAGATCTATCACCCGAGTTTGGCCGCAGTGGATGGCACGCTGTATGCCGGCTTCCAGGATTATCTGTACGAGGCGGGCTTCGGCGGCACGGTGATGAGGTTCAATCCATCGTCAGGTGAATGGGAGCTGGTTGGCGACCGCGGTTTCACGTCCGACTTTGCCAATGATGCCACGCTCGTTGCGGACGGAAATGAGCTGTATTTCGTATACAAGGATGAATATTACAAGCCGCATGCGATGAGCTATGATTTCAGGAACCTGGAATGGGTCAAGTTGGGTCAAACCAGCTTCTCCTCGGGCAAGGTTTATGAGCTTGCCGCAACAGCCGATGATGGTGATCTGTTTGTCGCGTATCGAGATGAGAAGAACAGCGATCGTCTGACCGTGAAAAAGTATGTGGACGGCGAGTGGAAGACGATCGGGTCGGCTGGGTTGACCAAAGACGACGCCTATGCGCCTTCCCTGGTGGTTGTGGCAGGTATTCCTTACGTCGTCTTTGAGGATCAATCTGCCTCCGGCAAGCTGTCTGCCATGAAGTTTGCCACGGTTCAAGGCGATGACGAGGATGAAAAGCAGGACAGCGAGATCACGCCGACGACAGCCACCTTCGACAAGTACAAGGAATCGGACGACTACCAGGACATCGTGGTGACCGTGACGCTGAACGGCAATACGTTCGAGAGCCTGTGGAAGGGCGGGACGCTGCTGGATCAGGGCACGGACTACACCTTGACAGTCAATGAGGCAGCGGGCACGGCCACGGTGACGATCCTGAAGTCGTACCTGGAGGAGCAGAAGCTCGGCAACCTGACGCTGACGTTCGTGTTCAGCGATGGTGAGGATCAGACGCTGACGATCACGATCAAGGACACGACGCCGACCCAGGATGATGGCGGCGATTGGGGCCAACCTGGCCCGATTGAACAGGAGCCGGAAGAGCAGGAGGAGCCCGGGCATACCGAAACCGGTCCTGCGGACAACCGTGTGATCGTGCTGGTGAACGGCAAGGAAGCACAGGCCGGCACGGTCACGACGAGCACGCGGAACAACCAGACCGTCACGACCGTCATCGTCGATGGCGACCAGCTGGATGAGAAGCTGGCCGAGGAAGGCCGGAACGTGGTCGTGACGATCCCGATCCCGTCAGGCTCCGATGTGGCCGTCGGGGAACTGAACGGCCAGATGGTGAAGAATATGGAAGCGCATGAGGCGGTACTGGAGATCAGGACGGACCGCGCGACCTACACGATTCCTGCGAAGCAGATTAACATCGACGCGATCTCCGACCAGGTGGGAGGCGATGTGGAGCTGCAGGACATCAAGGTCGAGGTGGAGATCGGCGAGCCGACGGAGGCGACTGTCCGACTTGTGGACGATGCGGAAGCGGATGGCACCTTCACGCTGGTCGTGCCGCCGGTGGAGTTCACGGTCAGGGCGACTTACGGAGACACGACGATCGAGGTGACGAAGTTCGACGTGTATGTGGAGCGGACGATCGCGATCCCGGACGGCGTGGATCCGGAGAAGATCACGACCGGCGTGGTGGTGGATCCGGACGGCACGGTGCGCCATGTGCCGACGAGGATCATCGTGGTGGATGGCAGGTACTACGCCGTTGTGAGCAGCCTGACCAACAGCACCTACACGGTGATCTGGAACCCGAGGGAGTTCGGGGATGTGGCGACGCACTGGGCGAAGGAAACCGCGAACAACATGGGCTCGCGGATGATCGTGGCAGGGACGGACGAAGGTCTCTTCCACCCGGACGCGGCGATCACCCGCGCCGAGTTTGCGACGATCCTCGTACGCGCGCTGGGGCTGAGGCCGGAGCAGGGAACGGGCATCTTCACGGATGTGAAGGAGACGGATTGGTACAGCGGCGCGATCCACACGGCGCATGCGTATGGCTTGCTGAACGGGTATACCGACGGCAGCTTCCGTCCGAACGAGAAGATCACGCGCGAACAGGCGATGGTGATCATCGCGAGGGCGATGGGGATCACCGGGCTGAAGGGCAAGCTGCCGGCACAGTCGGCGGACGTTGTGCTCCAGGCGTTTGGGGATGCGGATCAGGCATCGGGCTGGGCGATCGCCGGCATCGCTGACGCGGTGCAGGCGGGCATCGTCCATGGCCGAAGCACCGGCAGCCTGGCACCGCAGGAGACGATCAGCAGGGCGGAAGCCGCGGCGATGATCGAGCGATTGCTGCAGGAGTCCGGCCTGATCTGAGGAAGACAACACCGAGGCATAGGAATGAACAGAACGAAGCTTCAGGACGATTACGCCCTGGGGCTTCGTTCTTTGCAAAACGTATGGCCTTCTTTCTCCAACACGGCTCTCGCCTGGTCCATGAAACGGCTCTTGATCAGCAAGTAATCCGTATTATAGGTCGAAACTGCAAATATGCTGATCCTGTTGTCCGCGAGCGGTTTCGCAAGCGAAGACAGGATTCCGGTCTGAGTGAAATCCAGAATACCTTCAACCTTCAGGCATTTCCAATCCTTCTCCAGGTATTCAAATCTCTCATTGTCGGGCAAACATTCCGATGGACATACGATCGAGAGTTCCTCATCCGTCCGCGTAACAGAGAAAACTTCGCCTTGCCATGCCCAGGATGGAATCGGGTCAGTCGGAGGTAATTTGAGGATGGCGAAGGTCTGGTCCAATATTTTTAATTGCATCAATAAGTCCTCCTTTTTGGAATTTCATGCAGCCCGTAGCCGGGCGAGCCTTGCCGTGATCCACGCCGATGCAGAGAAGCGACCGAGGAAGGTGGATGAGACGACGATCCTTGACGTGATCCGCGCCGATACAGAAAAGGGAGCAGGAAGTGTTGATGACGGCGAGCCTTTCCTGCTCCCTTGATGGAACCTGACATACATCATTGCTGCGGAGCAGAGGCAGGAGCCTGCCCATGCCCTTCCTCCGGCTTCCGGTTGTTCCGGTGCCAGTAGAAGACGCCGATCAGGAGGATGCTGACGGCGAGTATGCCGAGCAGCTTGCCGGCTTGTGTCCACATATCCTCATACGAGCCGACGGAGATGACGTCGCGGTATCCGACCACGCTGTAGCTCATCGGCATCCAGGGGTGGAGAGCCTGGGCCCAATCCGGCAGCAGCTCGTATGGGAAGGTCCCCGCACTGCTCACCAGCTGCAGGATCAACAGCACCAAGGCGATGAACTGTCCCGGTCGCTCCAGCCAGGTGGTCAGCATCTGCACGAGGAACATAAAGGTCAGGCTGACGATCGCCGTATACAGATAGAACATCGGAGCGCTCTGCACAGCAAGCTTCAGGACGTAGATGGCGATCGTGCTGACGATCAGCGCCATGAGCACACCCATCAATGTGTAGGACAGGAATTTGCTGATGAACAGCTTCAGTCCGCGTGCGTTCGGATCATAGGAGTGGCGAATCGGGAACGTGTTGGAGTAGATCAGAGCTCCCGCGAAAAAGGCCAGAGACAGGAAGTAAGGTGCGATGCCGCTCCCGTAATTGGACACCTGCCGCTCGTCGATCTCCTCAATGGCCACGGGCTGAGCCAGCAGGTGGATGATCTGATCGTCGCCGTGCAGGGAAGCGGTCTGCTTCGCCGCATCCGCCAGCTTGCCGCTGAGCTCCGCAGCGCCATCGGTCAGTTCGCCTGCGCCATCGCTCAAGGAAGCGGCCCCGCTGGTCAGTTCGGTCAGCCCGTCATGCATATCCCTTGTTCCTTCGATGAGCTTGGCGAGATTGGTCTGCAGCGTCTGCGCGCCATCATTCAGTTGCTGCGAGCCTTGTGCCAGCTGGTTCGCGCCATCGACAAGGTCCGGCAGCTTGCTGTTCATTTGCTGGATGCCGCTGTACAGATCTCCCTGCCCTTGCTTGAACGCCGTGAGGCTCTGCTGCAACGCGCCCAGGCCGGAGCTCAGCTGTCTTGCTCCTTCCAGCGCCTGGGCTTGCCCGCCGGCCAGCAAACGTCGAATAGCCGGATAAACTTCATAAGCATTGCTCCTTGTTGTGCAGGAATTCTGTTAGTAGTTTGGTCGATTATGACCAGGATCATTACTTGGATAACGGGTAATTCTTTATTTTTTACACCGAACGTTCAACCCAATCAAGTGAAAAAAAGGAAGGGAAGCGTAAACAAACATGGGCAGGAGCAATATGCCGCCGCCGATTCGTCCTGCACCGGGACAATGGATCATTGCGCTGAAGCGCTGATCGCACCCATTCGCTCCATATTTGCAATATTGAAGATGGCGAATCTGGAATAGTATACTTCTAACTAAAGAGACAGAACGTCGGTAGCGCATATGATGGATGAAGATGCCTTAGGCGTTTCTGCATACATACCTGAAAGCGATTCTGCCAAGGAACATGGCAACGCTCGCATCAGCATGTCCCGGTAAGGAACGCCCACTGATCATGCACTTCGTCTTGTCGTTTCATCTCACCTATGAAAACAAGCCTGGCTTAGAGTAATAGGAGTGTGAAACCAATGAACAGCGCAACGATGAGTGGAATTTCCTTGTTGAACTTCGACGAGACGCTGAAGAGTCAGCCCTTGCTGCGGGGATATCCGATGGATTGGATTGATTTCTCCGATCTGCGCGGCTGCAACGGCTATTGCAGCGCCGACGCCCTGCGGATCATCCGGGAGCGGTTAGGCGCGAGAAGGTTCAGACGGGTCACCCTGATCGGCAACGGCAACTATCATTACGTCACGTATGTGCTGCTGTCCGAGATTCGGCAGCCTTTCTCGCTGATCCTGTTCGATCATCATACCGATCTGGAGCAGGGCGGCGACCTTCCTTATCTCTCGTGCGGTTCCTGGGTGAGCATCGCGCTCAGGACCTTGCCGCAGCTGGATCGCGTGGTCATCATCGGCGCACAGTCTTCAGATGAACGCAGCCATGCAAGCGTGCTCCCGTCGAAGGTGACCGTCATCTCCGAGCAGGAGGTGAGCCGTCTGTCCACCGTGCAGGTCGTGCGCGCCCTTCGCCGCGTGCTGCCTGATCAACCTGTGTATATCAGCATAGACAAGGATGTGCTGGACCGGGACCATGCGGTGACGAACTGGGATCAGGGCAGCATGACCTTGTCGCAATTGCTGGACGTGATCCGCGAGCTGATGCGGACCCGCCAACTGGCGGGGGTGGACGTGTGCGGCGAGCTGCCGCTGACTCCGATCGATTATCTGTCCGACGAGCGAGTGCGGTCCCTGAAGAAGAACGAGATCGCCAACAAGGCGATCGTCGATGCGCTGCTGGCCGGCTGACCTCGTAAGGCGGTTGAACGTTGGGGAGCGTGAGCGGCTTTTCCTTTTCAGATCCTGGAGACAGGGCGCTGCGGATTGCCTGATCGCATGAACCGGCATGGTGCTGGGGATACCTTCCGCGATCGTGGCGGGTATCCTGGTGGCGTTGGTCAGCTGATGGAGCCTGGCCTGGAGTTTACCCGCGTTGTTAGATATGGGATCATGGCGAACATAAAATCCTGTTGCAAATTGCATCATGAAATAGTTCAATAAGAAAAAGCGGTATGAATAACATCACAAGAGGCGATCAATCTGATCACGTACAAAAGATGCACAGAGGCAAAGGAAGCGGAAATATACCAGGCCTTTCAAATCGGCTTTTCCGATTATATCATCAGGATGGACCTGCCCCAGGACGTATTCTTCCGGCATTTCTTCGGACCGGAAGGGAACCGGCCCGAATATTCCGTGATCGCCATGGACGGAGACCAGCCGGTCGGACTGAACCTGGGCGGCATCAAGGTGTATGAGGGGGTCAAGACCCTGCGCTGCGGCGGGCTCTGCGTTCATCCGGATTACCGCGGGGGCGGGATCAGCCGGAAGCTGTTCGAGCTTCACAGGGACATCGCGCTGGAGCATCAGTGCCAGCAGCTGTTCCTGGAGGTGATCGTCGGCAATGACCGGGCGATCAGTTTTTATAAGAAGATGGGGTATGAGAAGGTTTACGACCTCGCATATTACTCCCATTCCCGGCCGTCGGACATTCGGACAAGCTTGCCCGGGGATGTGGTCGTGGACAGGATCGACCTGAATGTTCTGAGAAGCCTCGGCGATCGGGTCCGGGACATTCATATCAACTGGCAGAACGATTTCGATTACATCAGCCACTTCGCTGATCAGGCGCATTATGGGGCGTTCCAGGACGGCCAGCTGATCGGCGCGCTCAGCATTCACCCGAAAGGCAAGATCAGCTTCATCTGGACAGATCCCGGGCACAGGCTCAAAGGGATCGGCAAAGGGTTGATCCATCGGGCGGTGGAGGAGCTGCAGCCGCAGAAGCTGTCGATCTGCTTCCCGAATCATGCCAGCCTGCCGGGTTTCCTGAAGCGTTTGAACTTTGCGAGGGATGCCATTTCCCAGTACGAGATGTACATTACGCTTTAACAGAGACGGTCAGACACATCATGATGGATACCTTGCAGGGATCGTTCCCTGCGGGTGTCTTTTTTTGATGTCCGTCAGGTGTCCGGACAGATCCACGACATGTCTGCCGTAACCGAGGAGATGTCGGCCAGCTCGGAGGAAGTGACGGCCAGCATGGAGCAAGCGGCATCCTCCATCCGCGAGGTGTCCGGCAAGGCGGGGAACGTCGCTGCGGCGACAGAGGAGCAGCTCGCGCTTGTCGAGAACATCTCCGGCTCCGCTGAGCAACTGCGCGGCATCGTCGATGAGCTGAACAAGGCGCCAGGCTATTTCAAGATCTGGCATACGGGATACTGAGCAAGGGAGCTTGTCCTTCTACCGGACAGCTCCCTTTTTCTATGTCGGCTGTACTGTTCTGTGAATTTTAAAATTTTCTTTAAACTTATTTATTATTTCCAATAGATTTTTATAATTCAGAGATAGGGGTATTGGGCATTTTTTACATCCAATTCTACCATCTTCCTGTTCCATGATCCGATAGATGCAGGATGATCCTCCATCTTCAACTCTATGATTCCGACCGACAGGCTCGGAGTCTTCGAATCTTTCAAAGGGCTGAAAGGACAGGTGCGATACGAATGAAAGCGAGACATTCGATGTGGAAGAGAACGGTACTTTGGTTATTGGTGCTGGTGCTGCTGATCGGCCCATACGCACAGTCATTTGCAGCTCCGGCTTCTTACCGGACAGCCGCCACCATGTATATGGATGATCTGAAAGATTCCTTGCAGATCCGACTGGCCGACGACACTCAGTCGCAGGCTGCAGATGCAGAGCCCAATGAGGAGCTCATGCGGCTCCTCGCAGAGGAATACGGAGAGGAGCAGGCGCCGGGGATCTATCACATGCTGCAAAGCCTGGGTCTGCTCAATGATCGGGGAGAGCTCGTCCGCCATCCGATCCATCTGAATGGCAAGGACTACAGCCTGGAGGAGATCAGGCGGATGCTGGAGGACGAGTCGACGGATCTGAACCAGGTGGCAGAGGTGGACGGTCAGCCCATCACCCTGGGAGATCTGAAGAAGCTGATCGAGATCGAAGATCGGCTCGCCGAACTGGAAGGATATCTTCATCCGGGTCAGGTGACGATTACACCGGAGCATCTTGACAGCTTCGAATCCCTTGTGACCCAGGCTACCCGGGAGGGATTGAGGTTTGTCAGCGAGGATGGCGAGCCTTACGGAACGGAAGGGGGAACGGACGCAAGCGCACAGACGGCTGTCATGGCCGCAGCCCCCGGCGAATCGTTCGGCGTGGGAGCCCAGGCCGTCACCTCGGACAATTCCGCTGCCAATCCCTCGGGTGACTATAATGATGTTTATTATCTGACGCTCGATCATATCTATTTTTATGACGACAACTATTATTATCGGCCCAGAACCTCAACGGATGGAGTCCTGCGAATCCATACCCAATTTTTCTTGCTCCTCCAATTGAACAAAAAGCGGGATGTTCCCGTATCGTTTACTTTGGAAGCGATCGACGGATCGTTGGGCGGGTTGAAAAATGTTACCGTCTACAAAGATGGCAAGTTTGTGAAGTTGCCCCAAACCTTCACCATACCTCCTGGATATACGGCAATCAGACTGGATTTTGAAGCATGGCTGGAACATACGCCGGAGCAACCTTTGCCGCAATTGTCTTATCTCCCGCAATTCTGGGAGCCGGAGATTTACAGGGAGCTGGTATGGGGCTATGCGGCGAGAGGGGATTATCTCCATTTCACCAATCTGAAAAATCTTGATTACATCGAGATACCGCCAGATCGTACAAGAGGATATCGTATTATAGACTTTGCCTATCATCAGTCCATGTGGTATGAGTATTTCTCACATACTTATCATGGCGGAGCGTATATGGCGGTCGTGCCCTATCTTGGCATGGGGATAGAACGATTCTGGTCCGGTCAGCAATTCAAGAAAAATATGCAGGATGCCGGCATCGATCCCTCGCATGATCCGCAAATCTTGAAGGTGGAGGCGCGAGAGGGCATCTATACGACCGGTCAGATCATCCCGATCCGCGTTACCTATTCCAATGCGGTGATCAACACGATGCCCTATGCCAAACTGAATCCCCATTTGCTACTGGCCAATGGCGACAAGGCTTATCCGGAGGTTTGGAGGCAAACACCAGTGCTTCCGGCGGATATCTCCTTCGTCATGGGGTACCAGGTGATCGTAAAGCCAGGCATGAAGCCGGAGGATCTGAAGGTGGTGAAAGCCACCGGCCTGGGGAATCCGGAGTATTATTACTATGGCAGGGATGTTACCTACGATAAACTCGATCGTGCATTGGGTGACAAGTCGTATCCGGATGCGTACTGGAACCAGGATTTCTCCAATCATCCGAATATCGTGATCACCCAGGCGCTTCCCGACGCGTTCCAATCGATCGAGACAGACCGCACCACCTACAAGCTCGGGCAGACGGCGACCGTGACGGTCCGCCTGAACAATGACAATGGCGAGGCTGGCTGGCTGATCAATGGCTTCCCGACTCCGGAAGAGCTGCGGAGCAGACTGATCGTGTCGATCGGCGATCTGCGAAACGGGATTATCGAGATGGACTGGAAAAGGGACGAGCAGGGTAATCCGGTCTCACCGGCTGCGCTGGAAGGCAAGTTTGTGGTCACCGAAGACATTTATAATCTGATGACGCCGTCCAACCGGGCAGGCGGTTACCTGCGCGCGAAGATCTACTACAATCGGACCGGCAACGGCACGAATCTGGCTGACTTCGCCCTGTTCCGGGATGATTTCGCCTATTTCAGGATTGCTCCGATCCGGCTCATCTATCCGGAGCATCTGACGATCAGGTATCCGAGCCGCTGGCCGTCCGGAGAACCGTATGTGGTCTCGCTTACCGATCAGGTCATGACGAAGCTGGATTATGTGACCCCGGATCCGGACTATTATACCTTCACGGACCCGGACCAATTCGAGTGGCGGAGCAATGATGAATCCATCGCCTTGATCACGGCGGACGGCACGATCATCCCCCAACAGCCCGGGATCGTCACCTTCTCGCTGATCGCGAAGAATGGCGGCAAGCTGGATCCGCCAACGGCGGTCACGACGCGGGAGATTGAAATCTATGGCGGCGGATCGGCCACGCTGATCGTGCCCGACTACACGAGGGATGTGGCCGTCCAGATCAAGAAAGACGCCATGATCCTCTGGTCCACGAACGTGATGCACAAGTACAAGGAGTTGGCCGAGCCCGGCACGACTCCGAAGGATGCCATCTTCACCATAGAGCTGTACGAGGGATATCTGGATTATGCGGAGATGGAATCCGCAACCCCTGTCGCCAGCTGGACTGCCGTCAATGCGACGGGCTTCAGGATTCCGGCATCCTATCTGCAGAAGATCTCCGTCGGACAGACGCCGAGCTACTCAGTCAGGATCCGCACGGCCAATCCGGAGCGGCCCGAGACCTACCTGACCGCCGCGGCTTACATCCTGGTGAAGTCCGAACCGGTTGTCGTGGCGCTTGACAAATCCGTCGGCCAGCAGCTGACCTATGATACCACAAGCCTGCCCATCCGCTGGTCGATCAGGAATTTCGACCTTCTGAATGGCGAGTTTGAACTGAAGATCACGCGCAACGGAGTTCCGCTGCCAGACAGCGTCACCTATGACAAGGAGACGAAGACATTCAGCCGTCCAGGGGCGACGGCGAGCGGCGGCGAACTGACGCTGAACCTCAGTCCCGATCCGAACGGAGGCAGGCTCAAGGATGTCTATGCGATCACGATCGCGGCATCGAACGATCCGGAAGCCGACTGGTCCTATGATTCGTGGTACCTGACTGTCTACCGCACGGACGTTCTGGCGATCCAGATCAACGGGGAATCGGTGACGGAACATACCATGAGCAACGTCGACCGGATCCGGAGCATGAACAGCGAAGAAATCCTGGATCTCCATCGCCATATCAGCCTGTACGACAAGATGAACATCAATTACGACGAACTGGCGGACATGGGAGAGCTGATGGACCAGTTCCTCTGGACCTCCAGCGATCAGCAGGTCGCCAGCATCCTGATGGCCCAGAACGGCATCATCGCGGATATCGACGATTTCGGCTATGCTTCGTATCAGCCGCGGCAGAGCTTCATCCTGTCCGGCGATGAAAGCGGCCACACCGTCATCACGGCCACCCATGCAAGGACCGGACTGAAGGCGGAGCTGGACCTGACTGTCGAGACGCTGCGGGACAAGCTGTACCTGTTCCAGTTCTATCCCAAGACGGAAACCACGTTCACGTACAGGGACGGTCTTGGCAATGAGAAAACCTTCACGAGCAACAAGGACGGACAGTTCGCCCTGTTCGAGGAAAACGGCATCAGGAGCGACGTCTATGTCACCTCGAAGTTTAACGGCACGACCTATACGGGGGTGTTGGATTACCGTTTCCTGAAGACCAAGGAGCAGTCTCCGTCCACCATGGAGCTGTACCCGGTCAATATCCTGCAATTGCGCCAACTGGCGAAGGTGGAGGCCTTCTTCAAGACGGCGGACAACAAGCCGTATACGGGCAAGGTGACTTACAAGGGCGCGGTCATCAAGAACGGGAACTATTGCGAGCCTTCGGAGATCGGCGGAGCGGGCGTGACGGTGCAGCTGGGCCCGGATGGCAAGCTGGAGATTCTCTTCGACACGACGACCTTCTACTCCATCCAGGCAGGGGAGCCGAATGCAGCCACCCTGTCGGCCAAGGATCAGGTTGAATTCGTGATCGAGGTGCAGTTCGAGCAAGACCTGTACTATCCTGTCCTCCTGACCTATGACGGCAATCTGAGCGAAGCGGACCGGGTGATCCTCGCCGACAAGATCGTCATCCTGGAATCCAATACGTTCGGACAGAAAGCGCCGTTTATGGTGAATCAGATCGTCCTGAATCCGGAGACGGGGGACAAGATCCCGATCCATCAATATACCGGCAAGTTCGGTCCCAACAATCAATACCCATCCATCACGTTGATCACGGAGTTCATGTGGTGGGGGGAAGCCGTTGATGAAGAGCAAGCCTACGCGGTATTGCAATCGTCCTTCGGCCTGAAGCCGGAGGGCGGGTCCTATCAGACGTTCAGGTACGCGTTCTCCAACGAAACGATCACCCGACATGTCCAGATCCTGAATGCCGATACCATCTGGCTGGGCAAGGCCCAGTCCGGAGCTGTGCATTTCAAGTTGTACAAGGAGCAAGGTGTGCTCAGGAAGAGCTTCACCTCCCGGGCGACGCTGGTCAACATGATCGGCGTGGAGGAGATCGACGTCTCCAAGCTGAAGGAGATGCTGAACCGGTGGAAGCAGATGCTGCGCGGAGCCAGACCGGGCGTGCAGAATCCCCGGAACGATGACAAGATCGAGGATGTGCTGCAGCATCTTAACGGATTCTACCTGTATGTGCCCGATATGTTCATGGAAGTGTACCCTACCGATGACCCGCTGGTCTACCGGACGTTGGTCCAGACTCCCGGCTCCGGTACCTTGGCGAGCACCAACGGAGGATCCGTGGAGTTTATGATGCTGCGATCACACAGCATCGCTCCTGGACTGTCGGACTCGAAGAAAATCCTGGGCGGTTCGTATCTGGACGAACAGTTGGAAACGCTGACCAAAAACCGGTTGATGAAAAGCTACCGCGACAAGGATACCTCCTTTGAGCTGAACGGTTATTTGCTGGGCGAGATCCGCTATAATCCGGATACTGATACGTGGGAGCATGTGGTGATCGGCGGCGGCTTCGATGCCGGTCTCGGCGTGGAGTTCTACAAGAACTTCAACGTGATGTTAGGCCCGATCCCGGTTACGTTCACATTGGCTGCCGGCGGCGCGGCGGAAGTCGAATTCAGGGCCTCCATCCTGTATGGCGAAATCAAGGATTATCCGTGGGAAGATCCGAGCCAGAGCCGCGTGAATGATTATCTGACGTCGCTGCGCGTCATCGCATATGTGGAAGCCTTCGGCGGAGTCGGCTTTGACTACAGCGTGGTGGCCGCCAAGATCGGGGTCTTCGGACGGCTCGCCATCGAGAATACAAGCACCTGGCTGAACCGGGAATATCTGAAGGACAGCGAAGAACACAGGAAGTATGGCAACAAGCTGACCCTGGAAGGCGTGGTCGGGGTCAGGGCGGTGCTCAAGTTCCTGTTCTTCAACGCCACGTACGACTTCGCTTCTTACAGCTACGATCATTCCTGGCTGTTCAACCACTGGGAAGAGATCTATGACTACTGGAACAAATATGGCAACACGCCGCTTACAGCCGCGAATCTGGATGTGGCGATCGCGGCTTATCGCCAGCATATCGGGGAAGAGGAGACCTATGTCTTCGAGTCCCACTCGCAGACGGTCGAGAGCAGGGACTATCTGGATCGTTACGAGCGCAGCTGGAATTCGGGCACGCCCCTGCTCTTCGGCCGGATGTCGGCATCGGAGGGGGCGCCGAGGATCCTGCAGTCCAATGCCTATCCGTACTCGAACCCGCAGCTGGCTGAGGACGGTTCCCTGATGGTCTACATGTCCGACGGCAACAGCACCGATGTGGAAGACACGGTGGCGTCCTGGGCCGTGTACGATGGCAATGGCTACACGGATCGCGGGCCGATCTCGACAGATCCGGAGCTTGCCGGATATGGCGATTCCGGACTCAAGGTGGCGGGAGAGGGCGACCGGATCGCCGCAGTCTGGATCAGACAGATGCAATCGTTCGATATGGAAGCCGGTGAAGAGATCACCAATGAGGATATGATCCTCGTCAGCAACTCGGTGGAAGTGATGGCTTCGATCTATGACGGAGCATCCTGGACGACCTATCGGCTGACCCGCAACGGCACGCCCGATCTGGCTCCGGTCGTCTCGGTGGCGGGCGACAAGGTCTACGTGGCTTACCGCAATGTCCAGGCGATGAATCCGGACAATCCGCTGGACTTCTCCGCCTATGACACGATCTGGCTCACCGTCTACGACATGGCGACCGGAACGTGGAGCGAAGCCAGGATGATCTACAACGGCACGAACGGCACCGTGATGGGCCTGTCCATCGCCAGCCTGAGCGACGGGACGACGGCGGTCGTATACAACGTGAACCAGGGAGAGGCCTATTCCGCTCTGGCGGCGGACGAGCTGGCCGGTTCGGATCATCAGATCGTCTACACGGTGCTGGATCCGGACGGCAACGTCCTGAAAAATCTGCAGCTCACGAACGACGAGGAGGCGGCTGACAATCCCCAGGTGACGAGCGTCAGATTCCCGGATCAGGTGGAACGCTTCGTGATCGCATGGCATGCGGTGAAACGCCATGATTCGGGGAACCTGCAGCACAATATCCGGTTCGCGGCGGTGAATCCGGACGGCGAACCTTACCCGCACTTCGTGAACAGCCTGGAGCTCGTGGAACTGTACAACGACGTGAGATTCAACCCGATGTTCACCTTCGTCCGGCTGCCGGGTGCCCACAGGGATCTGCAGCATCTGGCCCTTCTGTGGAAGCAGGCGGAGGCGGAGATCACCGAGGAGGCGATCATCACCCGGGATACCATCAAGGCTGTGCAGTTCCGCACAGGAGATGGCGGGATCTATCTGTCCGGTGCGATCGACGTGGCGACCATGCCCGATTACACCGAGGTTGACACGATCACGGCGGTGCTGAGCGATCACGAGGAGCTGAGGATTGAGGCGGTGCTGCTGGGCACCACCTACACAGGGGATCTGGTGCAGGTGGGCAGCATCACGCCTCAGGCTGCGGAAGACGAGATTCCGGTCTACATCTCGCATACGGTCAGCGATATGTATACGGTCAGCAGCACCTTCAGGAACAAGTTCAACGTGGACCTGGTTACACTGAATCCGCGGGAGATCTTCCCCGGCTTCGACCTGCCCGTCCAGTTCTCCCTGGTGAATCAGGGGATCAGCCCGATCCGGCAGGTGGAGATCATCGTGGATGGCCAGATGACGACCTTCCACAACGTCGACCTGATGCCGAACATGAGCCAGGTGTTCACGGTGTATTATGAGGTGCCGGAGAACATCAGGGATATGGATTATGAAGTCTGGGTGGTCTATGAGGATGGTGATGTGCTGAACGCGGACGGCCAGCTTCGCATCGACATTCCGGATCTCGGGATCGCGACCATCCGCATGAAGGAGGAAGGCGGCAAACGGCTGCTGTCCGTGCCGATCTACAACCTGAACGCCACGACGATGACCGGCAAGGGCAGAACCGTCAAGCTGGCGCTGTATCGGGATATCACTTACTCCGATGAGCAAAGGATCGGCGATGTGGTCGTGGTCAGCGACGATCAGGATCTGGCGCTGATCGATCAGGCCGGATTCCTTGTCGATGTGACCGTCGATGTGAAGGAGTACCTGGCGACGCTGAACATGAGCGAGATCCCGGATGAGGGCATCATGCTCTATGCCAGGGTGTGGGCGGAAGATGCGAACGGCGACGTGATCAACGAGTTCGAGGACCACAACAATACAGCGCAGGTGATGATCGAGAACCTGGCAAGAAAATATCAGCGTCAAGACGTCATGCTGACTCTTGATCAATGGAATCACGAGTCGGTGACGGTCGTGGAGCTGACGATGCAGAATATGAACATGGCGCCGATCACCTCCGGCAATGTGCTGCTGCAGCTGATGGATCAGCAGGGCCATGTGATCGAGAGCAGGTATCTGGCGACCAGCGCGGATGAGCTTCTGTCGTTTGATTCGGAAGAAATCATCCGGAGGACGGTAGCCTTCGGCAACAAGGGCGATTCCGTGCAAGCCACGTTCTTCATCGAACGTGCCGATGCATGGGATGCCAGCCTGAGCGCCTTGTCCCTTGAAGGCATCCAGGTCGACTTTGATCCGGCTCAGAAACATTATGCGCTTGAGTCCAGGGATCTTCGCGCCGTTCGTCTGACAGCAGCAGCTTCGAACAGCAAGGCGACGCTTACGCTGCTGGATGGGGACAGCCAGGTGATCCTGACCAATCAGGGATATGTGTCCGTTGAGCTGCCGCTTGCTCTCTCCACGACCGGAGCGGTCCATGAGTTCAAGATCCTCGTGGAGCCGGAGAGCGAGGCGGCCGAAGCGGCGATCTACAGCCTGACGATCATCAATACGCAAACCGCTGCGCCGAAACTGCAGCTGTTCGCGAGAGGGCCATCGAATGAAGACGGCGACTTCGTCGATACGGTGGATGTGGTGGCGCCGCGATATGATGTGGATTGGTTCCAGATCGAGAAACTGAAGTACAAGGTCAATGGCGGCGAATGGCAGGAGGTGCCGTATGACGGCAAGTCGGAGGTTGTCCTCGAAACCTTCACCGAGCTTGGCACTTATGCCGTGACGGCGAAGGTAACGCTCGCTTCCGGACTCGAGTACGAGCTGGAATCGCTTCGCCTCTCCATCGTCACGAGCGATCTGGATGTGCAGGCTTCCAGGGTATCCGCGGATCGATCCAGCCTGACGGCTGACGGACAGGAGGTCCTGACCATCACGGTCAGGCTGATGGACAGCTATGATCATGCGCTGACCGGACACAAGGTCCAGCTGCTGGCGAACAGCGACAGTCCGGTGATCGAAGCGCTGGCTGATGGCATCACGGATGATCAGGGCGAAGCGGTGTTCCTGGTCAGAAGCACCAGGGCGGAGACCGTTCAGTTCACGGCCAAGGATGTGACCAGCGGGATCTCCCTGGCTCCGGTGCGGATCGAGTTCCTGCCTGGCGCCCTGAACAAGGCCAGGTCCACGGTGGATGTGTCTTCGAGCGTCGTATCGGTGGAGAACCTGGGGACCTATGTCACCGTCATCTTGCGGGACGAGTTTGACAACGGGATCGCAGGCAAGCAGGTGAAGCTGGCGGCTGACAGCGCCACGGCTTCGATCATCCCGTCGGTCCTCACCACGGATCGCTCGGGCAAGGCGACGTTCCGGGTCACGAACTACAAGGCGGAGATCGTCACGTTGACCGCTGTCGAACTGGAGAGCGAGACGGAGCTGGATCCGGTGCAGATCACCTTTGTTCCCGGCACTCCTGCCGCAGGGATGTCCGACATCACCTTGTCGAAGACGATCGTCAAGGCGGATGGCGCAGATTCGGCAGAGGTGATGGTGAGGGTACGTGACATGCACCTCAACGCGGTGCCCGGGGTAGCCGTGCAGCTGACTGCCAACCCTTCCGTTGCCATCATCGATGCGGTGGATGGCGGCATCACGAATGCGCAAGGTGAAGCTTATTTCACCCTGACCAGCACGCATTCCGAGGCGGTCATCTTGACCGCATCGTTCCAGGGCATGAGCCTGAGGCCTGTATTGGTGGTGTTCCACGACGGAGCGGCTGATCCGGCTTATTCCCGTGCCGAGGCATGGGAGAGGACGGTCACAGCCGACGGAACGGCCTATACGACCATTACCGTCACCTTGCGCGATCGCTATGGCAAGTATGCAACGAACCGTCAGGTGGAGCTGATCCCGGACAGTCAGACGACGGTCATCGAGCCTCTCGATGGCGGCGTCACCAATTCGTCAGGTCGTGCTGTCTTCAAGGTCAGCAACGTGAAAGCGGAGACGGTGGCATACGTCGCGCGGGATGTGGCGAGCGGCCATGAACTGTCGCCGGTTCGGATCACCTTCGTGCCCGGCCAGCCGGATGGCGGCAGATCCGATGTGGACGTGCAGCCATCCACGGTGATCGCGGACGGCAGCGATGAAGCGAACATCACTGTCACGGTTCGCGATGCCCATGACAATCTTGTCAGCGGCCGCCAGGTGATCCTGCGAGAGGATCGCGGCTCCCGTACGGGACTGAGGTTGGAGGCCGTCACCGACAGCAAGGGCGAGGCCAGCTTCCGGGTCACGAACCGGGATGTGGAGACGGTCACGTATCTGGTGGAAGATGGGGTGACCGGCGAACGGATCGGTTCTGTCGCAGTCGATTATGTGGCCGGCCAGACCAACAGCGTCAGCTCATATGTCGAGCGTTCCGCTGAAGAGGCGGTCGCCGACGGCACGGATACCGTGACGATCACGGTCCATCTGCGAGACAGCGGCGATCATCCGATCCAGGGCCACAAGGTCAACCTGCAGGCGGACAGCGACACCGCGATCATCACGAATTTGCAGGATACGACGGATGCGCTGGGTCAAGCGATCTTCACCGTCGCGAACACAGCCGTGGAATCCGTCGTGCTCACGGCCGAGGATGAGGATGACGGGGTGGCGCTGCTTCCGGTCGTGGTGAGCTTCGTGGCCGGAGAACCGAACTTCTGGACATCCAGCGTCACCGCATCACCTGCGGAGGTGCCTGCGAACTATACGGATGTCGCGGTGATCACGGTCACGCTGCGCGATGCCAACCTGCATCCTGTCAGCGGCCGTCGGATCATCGTGGAAGCGGATCGCACGGGGAGCGAGATTGAAGCGGTAAGCGGCGGCGTTACGGACGCTGAAGGCGTGGCGACGTTCCGCGTGATCAGCTGGATGGCCGGAGAGTACAACTTCAGGCTGAGTGTCCAGGGCGGCATCCTGCTTCCTGACGTGAAGGTCACCTTCACAGCGGGTGATCTTGATACCGGTCGCTCGTTTGTGCGGGCTGAGCCCTCTGAAGTGGTGGCGGACGGGAACGATGCGGCGCGCATCATGGTCACGCTGTATGACACCTACGATCAACCGCTCAGAGACCGCCAGATCGACATCGAGATCGATGCCGAACAGATGGATCATGTGAAACTCGAGAAGTACAATGACGGATTCACGAATATCCATGGCATCGCCTTCTTCTACCTGTCCAGCGATGTCCTGCAGACGGTGACGATCACCGCCATCGACAAGGAGACCAATACGCCTCTCGCTGAGTCGGCCGTGGTGCGCTTCGTTCCGGGTGAGCCGGACGCATCGACCTCGGAGGTGCAGGTGACCAGTCCGCAAGTAACCGCCAATGGATCAGACGTGTCGATGATCCGGGTGATCCTGAGGGATGCCAGCGGTTATGCGATCAGCGGTCATCAGGTGCAGCTTGCGGCAGAGGACGGGCGCTCCGTGATCACGCCTGTGGCGGGCGGAGTCACCGACGCCGAGGGAGTGGCCATCTTCCGGGTCAGCCATCATGTGCCGGAAGTTGTGGAATATACGGCACAGGATGAGGCGGGCAAGATCAGCCTGAAGGCCCAGGTCAGCTTCGTGGCTGGCGCGCTGGATCCGAATGCCTCGAGCGTGGACATCTCCCATACGGAGGTAACGGCCAATGGACATGACGAGACGACCGTGACCGTCACCCTGCGCGATGCGAACGGTCATGCGTTGAGCGGCAGGAGGGTGGTGCTGCGCGCAGACAGCGCCAATGTGATGATCCAGGCCGAGGGAGACGGGGTGACGGGTCCCGATGGCAGGGCGGTCTTCACCGTCAGCAATGCGGTCATCGAGACTGTTGTCCTGACGGCTCAGGACGAGCCCAGCGGAATCACGCTTCCGACGTCTGTTCAGGTGGTGTTCGCGACGCCTCCGGTGGATGGAACCCAATCCACGGTGGCCATCGAGGGAGCCAAGGATGTCGTGCTGGCGGACGGTGTGGACGAGACGACGATCGTGGTGACCCTTCGCAACCATGACGGACAACCGCTCAGCGGCCGCAGGGTCCAGCTGATCGCGGACAGCGACGAGGCCATCATCACTCCGGTGAATGGCGGTCTGACGAACAGTGACGGCGAGGCGCGGTTCAGGGTGTCGAACCTGCAGGTGGAAACGGTGCGCTATATCGCGGAGGATGCGGGCAGCAAGGTAACCGTATCGACGTCTGTGCAGGTGCAGTTTGTGCCCGGCGAGATGGATGAGGAGACATCGAGCATCTTGATCTCTCCTGTCGAGGTGCTGGCGGACGGTTACAGCGAAGCGACGGTTACGGTGATCCTGAGGGATGCTCAGGGCCATGTGCTGGCCGGCCGTGAAGTGGCTCTTGCGGCCGACAGCGCCCATGCGTCGGTGCAAGAGGTGCAGAAGATCACCGATGCCGACGGCAAGGCCATCTTCACCGTATCCGGACAGGTGGCCGAGACGGTCCTGCTGACAGCGCAAGATATTCAGAGCGGCAAGGCTCTGGAACCCAAACCGGTGCGCTTCGTCGATTATCTGGTAGACGCCTGGAGTTCGAACGTGACTGTCCAGAACGCCAATGTGGTGGCGCGCGCCGGTTATGCGAATATAACGGTCACCTTGAGATATACCAACGGTCAACCGGCAAGCGGCCGCACGGTCGAGCTGCTGACCGACAGCGCCGATGCGTACATCCCTTATCCGACTCTCGTTACCGACGAGAATGGTCAGGCGACCTTCCAGGCCCAGAACTGGAAGGTGGGTGTGGTCACCTATCAAGTCCGGGATGTGCTCAGCGAGACCATCGTTGCGTACCCCGTCCAGGTGAACTATATCACCAATATCCCATTCCGGAATTCGTCGAATGTGACCGTCTCCAGGTATGAGGCCAAGGCCAACGGGTTGGATGAGATCATCGTCACGGTCACCCTGAGGGATATTGTGGATAACCCGATCAGCGGAGAGAAGATTTACTTCTTCACCAACAACAACAAGGTCACCATCGAATCGGTGAATGACGGATATACCAATGCTGACGGCGAGGCGATCTTCAAGCTGAAGAGCAGATACCCGGACTCGATGACGTTCCTTGTATCCTATTTCGGCTTCCAGGCCAGCTTCGACTTCCCGACTGAAACCGTGGAGTTCGTGCCGGATATCAATCCGGACAGGTCGGCGGTCCTCGTCACCAAGGAGCAGGTGGCTGCGGACGGCACGGAGCAGACGGAGATCGTGGTCATCCTGCGGGACACCCTGGGTGTGGGGCAGTCAGGATACCGGGTCACGCTGGACACCGATGGCGAGAACGTCAATATCACGGAGGTAGACAACGGTATCACCAACGTCTACGGTGAAACCAGATTTATCGTCAGCAACACGGAGATCGAAACGGTTGAGTTCACTCCCCGGGAGGAAGTGACCGGCGTCACGCTGGAGACCGTCGCGGTGAGATTCGTCGCCGGGGATGTGGATGCTGGCAGGTCCAGCGTCGTGGCATCGAAGACGGAGGTCGTCGCCAACGGCGTCGACCAGGCGGAAATCGAGGTCACGCTCAGGGATGCGCAGGATCATCTGCTCAGCGGGCGGAGCGTCTCGATCACGCCGAACGGCGGCAGCTCGACCATCGCCCCTGCGACCGCGGAGATCACGGATGAGAACGGCAAGGTGGTCTTCATCGTGACCAATACCGTCGCCGAGACCGTCGAGTACACGATCAAGGATGATGACAGCGGAACGGAGCTGGACAAGGTCAGCATCACCTTCGAAGAGCGGGTGGTGGACACCGTCCGGTCGAATGTCGTCGTCGCTCCCGAAGAGGTTCTGGCCAACGGTCAGGATGCGGCCACGATTACCGTTACGCTGGTCGACCAGAGCGGCGTGGCGATGAGCGGCCGCGCGGTCAGGCTCGAAGCGGATGACGGCGAGACCGTCACGGTCGTCGCGGAAGATGTGACAGATGCGAATGGTCAGGTCACATTTACCGTCAGCAGCAAGAAGCTGGGCACCGTCACGTACACTCCGAAGGACGTGGCAAGCGGTACGGCCCTGCGCAGCGTGACGGTCGATTATGTGACCGGTGTGGTGAGCAAGCCGCATTCCGGCATCGAAGCGGACGCCACCGAGGTGCTGGCGGATGGCCAGACCGCGGCGACGATCGTAGTCACGCTCCGGGATGCGGCCGAGCATCCGATCAGTGGCCGCACCGTGCAGCTGAATGCGGATGGCGGAAGCTCGGTCATCGAACCCGTAACCACGAAGACGGATGCATCGGGTGTGGCTCGCTTCACCGTAACCAACGAGGCGGTCGAAACGGTCAGCTACACTGCCGTGATCGAGTCCAGCGACGTCGAGCTTGGTCCGATCGTGATCGAATTTGTGCCGGGCGAACTGGATCCGGTGGCTTCGAAGGTGGATGTATCAAGCCCGCAGGTTACCGCCAATGGCAAGGATGTGTCGATCATCTCCGTGTTCCTGAGCGATTCCTGGGGGCACGGGCTGGGCGGACATGACCTGTGGATCTGGACCGACAGCGTGAGCACGGTCATCGATGCGGTATACAAGACGACGGACAGCACGGGCAAGGCGAGCTTCCACGTCAGCAACGGAGCAGTCGAGACGGTCACATACGTCGTCTACGACAGCACGAGCGATTGGCAATTCCCGCCGGTTATCGTCAGCTTCGTGGAGGGGGCACTGGATGTCGGGCATTCCGATGTGACCGCTTCGGAGTCACAGGTGCCGGCGAATGGCCGGGATTCCGCGATCATCACGGTCATCCTGAGGGACGAATCGGATCATCCGCTGCCCGGCCGTCAGGTGCTGCTCCACTCCAGCAGCGGAACGTCCGTAGTCGAGGCGGTATACGGAGATGTGACGGACGCCTCCGGCACGGTTCAGTTCAAGGTGTCCGATGTGCGAGCCGGGCTGGTGACGTTCACGGCAGAGGATCAGGCGAGCGGTCAGATCATCGACACCGTGCAGGTGGACTTCGTGCTCGTCCTTCCGGATGACACCACTTCGTGGGCACAGGCGACACCAGCCCAGGTGCTGGCGAGCGGAGAGCATGAAGCGATCATCACGGTGGTGCTCAAGGATGCGGAGAACTATCCGCTGGTCGGCCGCAAGGTGCTGCTCACACCGGCGGACGGACATTCTGCCGTCACGGCGGTGAATGATGTCACCGATCAGTCCGGCAAGGCCACCTTCTCCGTGAAGAACACGCATGTGGAGACGGTGACCTATACCGCGACGGATGAGGCGAGCGGGAAATCACTGCCACCGGTTCAGGTGCAATTTGTCGCCGGACCGGTGGATCCAGGCAAGTCTGATGTGGCGGTCTCCAGATCGGAGGTTAAGGCGGACGGTCAGTCAACGGCCAAGATCACGGTCACGCTGAAGGATGCGTATGAGCATCCGCTGCCGGGCCGCCTGGTGCTCGTCAGCGCGGACAGCGACCACACGGTGATCGAGACTGTGTATGGGGGCATCACGGATGAGCAGGGCGTGGCCGAGTTCCGCGTGTCCAATGCCGAGGCGGAAACGGTGAGCTACACCGTGGCAGCGGAGGGGGTAACCTTGAAGACGATTCAGGTAACCTTCGTCCATGAGCCGGAACCGCAGCCTGAGCCGGACCCGAATCCTGATCCGAATCCGAACCCCAATCCGGACCCTGGGCCTTCACCGCAGCCAGGACCTTCGCCGCAACCGGGGCCTGATACTCCTTCCTCGCCGGCTGAGCCGGAGGAGTCGGACACGGATCCTGATGGGGAAGCGTCCGATGAGCAGGAGGAAGACCAGGAGGAACGTCCGGCCGGCATCCTCAGGAGCGATCTGATCGACCTGGAGGAATGGCTGAACTCCCTGGCAGAGAAGCTGAAGGCAGCGGAGAAGCTGGGTGAGATTCCATCGTATGCCGACATCCGGGAAGGCTACTGGGCACAGAAGCCGATCGCCCTGATGACCATGCTGCAGGTCGTGAACGGAGTGGGCGATGGCCGATTCGAGCCGGATCACTCCATCACAAGGGCGGAATTCGCCGCGATGCTGACCAGGCTGTTCGGCTTCAAGGAAACTTCGGCTGATCCGGTCCCATTCGCCGATGTCGCCCATGACCACTGGGCCAAGGATGCGATTGACACGCTGTCGCGTCTGGGCATCATCCATGGCTATCCGGATGGCACCTTCCGGCCGGATGCTCCGATCACCCGGGAAGAGATCGTCGTCATGATCCTCCGGATCCTGGAGGCGGCCGGATTGCCGCAATCGGCGGACCGGAGCTTCAGCGATCTGGAGCAAGCTGGAGACTACGCTCGCGAGTCCGTCGAGACAGCGGCCCGGGCCGGCATCGTAAGCGGCTACCTGGACGGCACCTTCCGCCCGAAGGGCCACGCCTCACGCGCGGAAACGGTGATGATGCTGATGAATGTGCTCAAGTTGATTCCCGAGGTGCGGGAACTGATCGAAACTTATCTGTAACGGCATGGACTGCCCGGTGTCATGAAGATGACCCGGGCAGTTGCTTTTATGCACTCGCCCGTCATCTGAAGCCAGCCTGAAACGCGGATGGAGATCTTTCGTATAGGAAACGTATACTGTGGTTTCCCGGCGGCTCGCCGAGGAATTGGCCTGGTTATATGCAGATTACCATGAAGGAGGATGATGGGAGTGGGTATCGGTAGCACGTTCATCCTGTTCAGTCCCCTCCTGGGGATGATCATCTGGCTTGCCTTTCTGGCCCTGGGGCTGTTTGTTGCATATCTGATCATCCGAACGGCGATCAATCATTCGAGGCTGAATCAGCATATGGAGGAGCTCAGGTTCGAGCTGAGCCAGATCAGTCACCAGGTGCGGGAGCTGAGGGATATGATCGACAGGAACAAATGGCAGTCGTGAATGACAAGTGCCCGGTCTCGTACCGGGGGACATGCGGGAGAGGGGCGTAAGCCCCTCTTTTTTGGCCTGTCCCATAAACATAAAGGAATAAATGACAGTATGTCGAATAGATGACTGACTGAATCCTTGAGATAAGGCATGCTCAAGCCTGTCAGCATGTGGAAGCGGGGGGATACGGATTGGACAACAGACGCATGGCTCTGGTCGTGATGATCCTTGTCGCGCTCGCCTTGCTCGCGGGTTGCGGGGAACGCACTGTGCGTTCGGTCGACCACGCCCATCGCGGTCTGATCGATCTGCAGCATGTGGACCTGTCGAGATCAACGGTCACCCTGAACGGGGAATGGGAATTTTACTGGCAGCAGCTGCTGGCGCCTTCGTCAGATGGTGATCGCGGCTGGCATGCGGAACCTACCCACCATATCTACCTGCCTCATTCCTGGAACGGATACCTGTGGGAGGGCGAGAAGCTGCCGGGGCAAGGCTACGCCACGTTCCGACTCCGCCTCCTCCTGAATGAATCGTATGTCGGGCAGACCATGGCCCTGAGGCTGCCGACGATCTTCCATTCCTACCAGCTGTGGGTCGACGGGGTTCCGCTTATCCGGGTCGGTCAGGTCGGCACAGACCGGCACAGCACCGTTCCGAGCCTGGCCACCGAGCGCGTCTACTTCCAGCCGCAGGATACCGAGGTGGAGCTGGTGCTGCAGGTGGCCAACTTCCATCACATGCGGGGCGGCATCACCAAGCCGATCGAACTCGGGACGAGCCAGGTGATCACCAACAGGACGATCCTGAAGACCGCCTATGAGATCTCCGTCACCGCCAGCCTGTTCATTCTCGGCGCGTACAATATCCTGCTCTACCTCCATCGCCGCAAGGATGACACGCCGCTCTACTTCGGGCTGTTCACGATCATGTGGGGCACGCGCTCCTTGCTGGTCGGCGAGGTGCTGCTGACGCGGATGTTCCCGTCCATGCCCTGGGGGATACAGATCAAGATCGAATACCTGATCCTGTATGTGGGCATTCATGTATTCACGCTGTACTTCAATCGCCTGTTCCAGAACGCGGCGCCTCGCCCGCTGCAGCTGTCCTCCAGGTACCTGGCCCTTCTGTTCAGCTTCATCGTGCTGGTGACGCCGGCGATCGTCTACACCCGGACGCTGCTGGCCTATGAGATCATCATCGCGATTCATATGATCTATTTCGTCCTGACGCTGGGCAGAAGCTTCCTGCGCAGGAGAGAAGGCGCGGCTCTGTTCCTGGTGGTGTCGTTGATCACCTTTGCCACGGTGCTGAATGATTTCCTGTACTACAATGAGCTCTCGCCCGTGGGCAACACTTCCAATCTGGGCCTGCTCATCTTCACCGTCGCCCAGATGTACCTGCTCTCCTCCCGCTTCGCCAGGGCGGTGGCCAATGAAGAGAAAGCGGCGCGCCAGCTGGCGATCACCAATGAGCAGTTGCAGGAGGTCAATCGCAGCCTGGAGCAGAAGGTGGCGGAGAGGACGAGAGATCTGTCGCAGGCGCATGATGATCTCCGGCTCGCCTATGATCGTCTGCTCCAGTCGGAGGAAGGGCGCAAGAAGCTGCTGTCGTATCTGACGCATGACCTGAAGGCGCCGATCTCCTCGATGATCGGATATGTGGAGGCGCTGCAGGACAACGTTCGGCCGGAGAAGCATGAGACTTATTTGAAATACGTCTATGACCGGGCGATCTGGCTGAACCGCATGATCGAGGATCTGTCCCTGCTCTCCTCGCTGGAGACAGGGCAGATCACCATGCACAAGCGGACGATCCCGATTGAACCGTTCGTCAGGCAGTTCTGGGAGAAGTATGAGCTGGTGCTGGAGGAGTCCGGGTTGAAGGGGGAGTTGAGCGTGGACCCAGGGCTTCCATCGGAGCCTCCGGCGCTGGTCCACGTGGATCCGATGCGCCTGGAGCAGGTGCTGGCGAACCTCCTGTCCAACGCCATGAAATTCACCGCTTCGGGAGGCTTCGTGCGCCTGTCGCTGCGCCTTGCGGACAAGGACGACGGAGGCCGGCAGCATGTCCTGATCTGTCTGTCGGATACGGGGATCGGCATTCATCAGGACCATCTGGAGCTCATCTTCGACAGGCATTTCAAGCGCTACCCAGTCGGGGTGGATCAGGAGAGAACGGGCAGCGGACTGGGGCTGGCCATCTCCAAGGAAATCGTGGAACTGCATGACGGGAGGATCTGGGCGGAGAGCAATGGACGCGACGGCAGCTCCTTCTGGATCGAGTTGCCGACAGCTTCAGGAGAATGTGCGGCAGAAGAGGTGAAGGCTTGATGAACAGTCGGATACTGATCGTGGACGATGATCCCGATATGGTGGAGATCATCCAGGCCTATTGCGAGAGGGAAGGCTTCCAGGTGGCGATAGCCCGCAGCTGCGAAGAGGCCGACCTTCAGCTGGCCCGTTTCACTCCGGATGTGATCGTGCTGGACATCATGCTGGACGAGAACAACGGCATCGAGTGGTGCCAGGCGGTGCGCGATTCGACTCGGGCGATCATCATCTTCCTGAGCAGCCGGGAGGAGGATGAGATCAAGATCCGCGCCCTCAGCGACGGCGGCGACGACTATGTCACCAAGCCGTTCAGCCCGAAGGTGCTGATGGCCAAGATCAAGGCTCACCTGCGCCGAACATCCGCCTCTGTCAGCGAGCGATATCTGGAGATGCCGGGGCTCAAGCTGGATTTTGTGACCCATACCGTCTATGTCAACGGGCGAGCGGTGCACCTGTCCCAGAAGGAATTCAGTATCCTGGCGCACATGGCGCAGTTCGCCGATCAGGTGGTGGTCACCTCCACCCTGTTCCAGCTGATCTGGGGGATGGACAGCCTTGAAGACACGAGGACGGTGGCTGTTCATATCAGCAATCTTCGCAAGAAAATCGAGGAGGACCCGTCCAACCCGAAGAGACTTATCAACGTGCGCGGAATCGGTTACAAGCTGGTCAGCAATCCGTAAGAGAACTCTGTCAATCTATTTCTGATGAGATGAGCGCAGATGAGACGGTTATGAAGAGGAGATGAGCCAGTCACGGTCATGTGGCTGGCTTGTCGATTGCTGGCAATTGTTCGTTCTGACCAGAAATGTATAGAAAAAAACAGGAACATGGAGTTAAAATGGAAAGAAGCAGAAATGTCGAAAAGTGACGAATAATGTAATCTTGTAGCCTGATTCGGTCAGATGGGCGATTACCCTCGTACAAAGGAGAGTGCACATGCGCCAGCTGGAGGAACTTCTGAGTCATCTCGATCATTCCAATCTCACAGAGGATCAGGTGCAGATCCTGAAAGAGCTGTTGGATATACGCAAGGCACTGGATGTATCAGCCATCGTCGCGATTACGAATGCCCAGGGCGTGATCACCTATGTCAATGACAAGTTCGTGGAGATCTCCGGATACAGCCGTGAGGAATTGATCGGCAAGACTCACCGCATCGTCAATTCCGGCTACCATCCGCCGGAGTTCTTCGCGGAGATGTGGCGCACGATCAGATCCGGCCAGGTATGGAACGGAGAGATCCAGAACAGGGCCAAGGATGGGAGCACGTACTGGGTGAGCACCACGATCGTGCCATTCCCGGATGAGAAAGGGCGGCCGGGCAAATACATATCCATCCGCACCGACATCACGTCCAGGATCCGCATGGAGAAAGCGTTGCAGCAAGCGCTGGAAAACGACTTTCTGCACACGATCAAGCAGCTGGACAATCTGATCTTCAAGCTGAAGCGGGATGATGAGGGCAGGATCAGGTTCGTCCTCTCGGAGGGGAAATTGGCCGAACGCCTGGCGTTTACAACGGACAGGGTCGCGGAACGGGAGATAGGCGAGCTGTTCCCGCCTGAGCCGGCGCAGATCATAGAAGCCCATACGCGCGAGGCGTTTGTCGGTCAACATGTCCATTATGAGGTGAATGTCTGGAATACGGATTTCCTGGTTCATCTGTCGCCCATCCTTAAGGATGGGATAGTTCGGGAAGTGGTCGGCACCACCACAGACATCAGCCAACGGAAAAAGGCGGAGGAACGGATCAAATATATGGCCTACCACGATCTGCTCACCTCCTTGCCGAATCGGCACCAGTTTGTGGACAGGCTCGAGGGCGCGATCCGGCACGCCGAGGAGCATCATGAACAGCTGGCGGTCATGTTCCTCGATCTGGATGGGTTCAAGAATATCAATGACACCCTGGGGCACGCCTTCGGGGATGAGCTGTTGAAGGCAGTTGGCCAACGTCTCGTTCGATCCATCCGCCCACAGGACGTGGCTGCCCGCTTCGGCGGGGATGAATTCGCCCTGCTCCTGTCGAACATGGGCGCCGAAGAAGCGCAGGCCTGCGCGAAGCAGATCCTGTCGGAGCTCGGAAGGAAGTTCGTCCTTGGCGATCTGGAGATCTATGCAAGTCCCAGCGTTGGCATCAGCATATTCCCGCAAGACGGTCAAACCTCCGACCTGCTGATCAAGCATGCGGATGCGGCCATGTATCATGCGAAAGCGCGGGGCAAGAACAACTACCAATTGTTCGATCCTGGCATGATCGATCTGATGAAGAAGAAAATGCTGCTCGAGACCGCGTTGCGCCAGGCGGTGGCGGAAGAACAGCTGATCCTGTACTATCAGCCGCAGATCGACATCAACACGAACCGGATCATCGGAGTGGAGGCTCTGCTTCGCTGGAATCACCCGGAGGTCGGCCTGATCTCTCCCGCCGATTTCATCCCGATCGCCGAGGAAACGGGGCTGATCGTGACGATCGGCGAGTGGGTGCTGCGTCAAGCCTGCCGGCAGCTCAGGCAATGGCAGGAGGAATGGCATGAACCGCTCATCATGGCGGTGAATATCTCCATTCGCCAATTCATGTCGGGCAGCTTCCCGGGCATGGTTCGCTCCATCCTGGAAGAGACCGGGCTTGAACCGCAATATCTGGAACTCGAGATCACGGAGAGCATGGCGTCCGATGTCCAATATACCAAAGAGATATTGATGGAATTGAAGAAGATCGGCGTGAAGGTCAGCATCGATGATTTCGGTTCGGGATACAGCTCGCTTCGCTACCTGAGTGAATTGCCCATCAACAAGCTGAAGATCGACCGGGTATTTATCCATGAGCTCAACACGAAGAACCAGGCTGTGATCAAATCGGTGATTACGCTCGCCAAGACGTTGGGCCTGGAGGTGCTGGCCGAAGGCGTGGAGACCGACAGTCAGGAAGCCTTCCTCAAGGATCAGGGCTGCGAGCTGGTGCAGGGGTTCCGGTACTTTAAACCGATGCCTGCGGAGGAGATCGGACTGTTCATCGATCATTGATTGACTCATAATCGGAGCTGTTCCGCATCACGGTGGCCAGTACGATCGGCGGGCTGGTGTATGTGGCGGTTGTGCCGGCGTACCGGCTGCCCGACGATCAGGTCAAGGTCATCCTGGGCGAGACAGAATCCAGGATCAATGGGGAGGAGGCCTATGTCCGGGAAGGTGGGCGCGAAGACGAAGGGGCTGTTCGAGTCAGCGTAGGCTGATTGAACGGCCCCTTGACGTTCTGTGCAGTCTGCCTGTTGAGGTCGCTGACGCTTAAGCCCGAGTCGGGCATGTTCACTGTTGGATCAGCCATGTTGCGGCATCTTCCTGATGGTCGGTCAGGCGTATATGATGGCCTTTGTTGATCTCCAGGGCCAGTTCCTTGAAACGTTCCTGCCGAAGCGCCTCTCTGGGAACCAGGATAGCCGCCTTGATCCCGTAATTGATGAACTTCTGGATCATATTGCCCGCCACTCGCGTTTTCAGCCTGAAGAAGTCTTCTGAAAGCGCGGCGCTGTGGATCAGAAGCGCTGTTGTATTGTGTTCCAGGCACAGGGAGATCAGCTCGATCGCATCATCCTCCGTGCTTAACGGTTTGACGGCAGCCAGGATCTCCATGTACCTTCCGTGCCCCGAGTCCATGATCTGAAATTTCATTTGCTTTTCACCCATTTCCCCTTCATTTGCCAGGAGCTTCATCCGAACCTGTCGGATCCAGTCGAGTTCATTTTTATAGGTCGAGATGATATTCTCCGAGATCAACTCCCATATCAGCCGTTCTCGTGCGCTTCGCGCCGGTGAAGATTGCCCGGTCTGTCGCTTCTCCTTCTGTTTATGCATGATCAACTGCAGCTTGATCTCGTGTTCGTATCGGTCGAGCAGATCACTGATCTCCTGGTCGCTCAGCATGTCCGACCAGGCGAACTGTACGAGAAATGACTTTTTGATCTCGGGAGCCTCCGGTGAAGAGACCAGCCAGTTGGCGAGCTCGCGCAGACCCTCCGCCGTGATGGAATACAGTTTCTTCGAAGGAGAGCCGATCTGCTGGATCACCTCACACGCGACCAGTTCATTCCGCTCCAGATTTAGCAAGGCCTTGTAGATCTGATTGTTGTTCCCTGACCAATGCATGAATGAGGAATCCTCGATGATCTTCTTCAACTCATATCCGGTTGAAGGCCTCCAGCTCAATAATCCTAAAATGGCATATTCGATAGACATGCGAACACCAATCCTTTGATAACATATGTTATTTATAACATATTTTCAGTTTATCGAAAAACTGCATGCATTGCAATGGGCGCAAGATCTGGAAGTGAGCGTAGTTCATATCACAAAATGCAATCGTAGCTATTGACTATCGAGGAAATTGGCTGCTTCGCCAGACTAACCTAAAGTTTTCTTTAACTTTCCTGCGGGATTTCATTTATTTTGATAGAGTTGGAGGAGAATGCATGCATGTTTGTCGAATTCGTATGGTAAAGTTCTTATATTTGGGTAACCAGTGCTGATCTGGCGCGATTCGCTTCTCTGATATTCGCAGCATGTCATCCTGCTTGTCCCATATAGAAAACTTTACAAGGACACAGGAAAGGATGAATGCTTGTGGGGAAGCTGATCAGTCGAGGGTGGAAGTTGCGAACACAATGGATGGCTTGCTTGCTCATCGTCTGTCTGATGGCGAGCCTGCTGATGCCAGCCCTGCTTTCGGTGCAGCAAGTGACGGCAGCAGAAGCTGAAAGGCCAGCCGAACATACTGCGGACGGACTTCAGGAAGCAAGTCCGGCCGATGCTCCCGAGATAACCAGTCCTGCGGGTGAGCTACAGGATGTGCTCCCGACGGACTGGTTTTATGATGCGGTCAGTTATGTGTTGAATAACGGAATTTTCAATGGAACCGGGGAAGGAAGGTTCACGCCCCGTGGCACGATGACGCGCGCCATGTATGTGACCGCCCTGGGACGGATGGCAGGAGTGGATGTCAGCCGTTACAGCGGCCCAGGCAGCTCTGTGTTCGCCGATGTGCCGGCCGACGCGTGGTATGCGCCGTATGTGGCGTGGGCGGCTGAAGCGGGCATCACGGGCGGAACCGGCGGCGGGATGTTCTCGCCGGAGACGACCATCACGAGAGAGCAGATGGCCACTCTGCTCGTGCGTTTCTATGATCTCTATCGGATCTCGCTGCCGGAAGTTCAGTCTCAGGACGCGGCGCCGGCCGATCTGGAGGAGATCTCCCCCTGGGCTGCTGATGCGGTGATCAAGCTGTGGCGGGCCGGTCTGATGGTCGGGGATGAGAACGGCCGCTTCCATCCGCACCAGGAGGCCACCCGTGCCGAGGCCGCGGTGACGTTCATGCGCAGCGATGAAGCATGGGCGGCGTGGAAGGAGCAGAATCAGGAGCCTGAGACGGTTGACCCGGAGCCGAAGGACGGCGATACGGAGGATCAGGCCGGCGAAGGTGAGGATGCAAGCGGCGGGAGCGGGAACAGCGGCGGTGTGAACTGGCCTGTCTATCATATGGTCACCTTTGATATGGACGGCGGCCCGTCGGTTCCCGCCCAGACGGTGGCGGACGGATCGAAGGCAGTGGAGCCGGAAGATCCGGTCAGGGAGGGGCATACGTTTGGCGGCTGGTACAGCGACAGCGGCTATACGCAGGTCTATAACTTCGCGAGCGAGGTGTACAGGGACACGACGATCCACGCGAAGTGGACGCCCAACCTGTACACGGTCACCTTCAACAGCCATGGCGGTTCCGCCGTGAGCAGCCAGAAGGTTCATTACGGCGACTCCGTGCGGGAGCCGGATGTCCCCACCAGGACGAAGCATACCTTTGAAGGCTGGTACAGCGACAGTGAGATGACGAGCGCCTACGATTTCTCTGCGGCGGTAACGGGAGATCTCACGCTGCATGTGAAGTGGATCGAGAACTTCACGGTCACCTTCAACAGCAACGGCGGCACGTCGGTCACCGCGCGCACGGTGCAGGATGGGAAGTCCCTGGGCAGCCTTCCGGTGCCGACGAAGGACGGGTACATCTTCCAGGGCTGGTACAGCGACAGCGGATTCACGCAGATCTTCTCGGAGAACAGCCTGGTCAGGAGCGATCTGACGCTGTATGCGCGATACATGGAGAATATCATGCAGACCGCCACATACACGCCGGTCAGCTCGGTGATGGATGTTGACGCCGGCTTCACCATCGCCGTGACGGATGAGAGCGGCGAGATGACGCAGGACGAGGTGCTGGAGAGCATCACCTTCGAGGATATCTCCGATCCGGATGCTCCGGGCATCCAGGTGACCGGAGGAGCGGGCAGCTTCATCCTCACATCCGCGGCTGAGGATGGCAGATTCGGGGAAGGCAACACGTATCGGCTGACGCTGGAGGATGAGCGTCTGACGTTCGCTGGTCTGGATGCGTCGACCCGCATCTACGTATTCAGCGTCGCCAAGGAAGAAGCCTTGTCCGTCCCGCTCAACCCTGGCATGGTCTTTCTGCCTTTCGCGGTTATCCGGGATATGATGCTGGACGGGGAGGAGGTCGACTCCCCGGCGATCCCGATCCTCTCTGCGACGGCTGGCGGAGGCGAGGGAGATGTTGCGGCATCGCTGGACGAGGCCAATGCCGGCAGCGGCACCTTCACCTACACCGGCAGCGAGGTGCTGAAGGTGGGCGATGTGGTGGCCATCTATGAGGGCGTGAGGCCGGATCGGCGAACGGTGGAGACGGACGGGCTCGAGGACGGCGATATCGCCTATGTGGAGATCACGCAGACGAACGGAACCTCCTATGCGTATCGCGCTGCGAATTCGAAGCAGGTGCTGTTCAGGCCGGATATTCTGCCGGTGAGCGTGCTGGCTGACCAGGATGGAGATGATGCCAACCTCGTCATCCAGGTGGAAGTCGAGATGATGGACTACAGCAACAACATCTATCTACCCTATGGGCTGAGTGAACTCACCACGGTCGATGTGAATGACTTCATCGGCTTCTATGAGGGGACATTCGACACGCCGGATATGGATATCGTCGGATACGGGCTGATCACATCGGTCACGTTTGCTGCGGAATGGATCTACATCGAATATGAGGAAGTGACGTTCGAGGATATCGAGCATGCCTTCAACATCTATGCGCGGCACGCGATCGATGGTGACATGCTCCTCTCGGATGAAGATATCGCCAGGCTGGAAGATCAGATTGCGGACCAGGCGAGGTCCAGCGGTTTCGTCGATGAGGCGGTGGAATATCTGACCGCGCTCGCCATGCAGACGAAGTCCGTCAAGGCTTATGAGGTGTCGATCGCGGAGGTCAGCAAGGTCGCGGTTCGCAATCTGACCATCGTCCCATCCGTCAACCGGTCACCACGGTACATCCCTGGTCTGGATGAGGGCATCAGCGCCACTCTGCAGGTCGGGGCCGATATCGTGATTCAAATGAATGAGGACAGTTCGCTGGTCATCCATCTGACCGGAACCTTCCTGCAGGAGATCGGACTGAGCATCAACGTCGACGGCGACCTGAGAGGGCATTGGAAGACGAAATATATATGGCCGGTCGGTGATGTTCCATACTGGTACGTGATCGATGACTATGTGGTGACGGCCAACCTGGATGCCTATACGTATACCGGGATCAACATCGAAGCCGGGATCGCGACCGTCGAAAGAGACAAGCTGGAAGAGGTGCTGTGGGACTGGAAGAATTCCAGGAATACGGCCATCCTCCTGAATATCGCCAGCGAGATCGAGGCGTTGCTCGAGGGCGCGGAGTACACGCCGGTGGATGCGAATGTGCTGAAGACGAAATACCAGGAGATGCTGAAGAACGAGACGGAATGGGTACCGCTCATCAAGAAGAAGCTCGTTGAGAAGAGCTTCCGCGTGGCGCTCGGCGCCGTGGAGATCAAGTTCGAAGCCGAGATGGTCGTTCGCGTGAACGCCAACCTGACGCTCGGGATCGATTTCAACTACAAGACGGCGAAGCGCTACTCGGTGACCATGTACGTATGGGGCGAGAGGGGCACCAAGGACACCGTCAGCTTGCCGGGTGACGAGGACTATCAGCTCACTTTCTATGTGCTGGGCACGCTTGGACTGAAAGCCGGCGTCAATATGCAGCTCAAGGCCGGGGTGGGCAGCGTGAAGCTGAACAGCGTCGGACTTACGGCGGAGCCTGGTGCTTACTTGCAGATGTGGGGATATTTCTACTATCAATTGGTCCAGCGGAACATGGAGAAGATCAGCCGCGCGGCAGGCGCGTTGCTGATGGAGATGGGGCTGTATCTGGACATCGCCATCGGCGCCCAGCTCGGTGACGGACTGTTGTCAGGCAATATTCCCGTCTACGAGGAGCAGTGGCCGTTGTTATCGATAGGCTCGGAGGTCATCGTGGATGATTTCGCCTATGCGCAGGAGGGAGCGCCTGCCTTCAACCTGGCAGGCCGCACGACCTCGATGGCGCTGCCTGACTCGCTGTTTGCCATGAGCACCTTTCATCTGAAGACCGGCCATATCGGCAAGGAAGTGTATGACCTGTCGCGCTTCGAGATTCAGGTGGACAATCCCGATTTCCGGTTCCATGCGGATACGCGGAAGATCGAAGTGGTGAATCCTGAACTGACGGTGGCAGAAGGCAACCTGGTCATCACCTGGAAGGGCGCGCCGCTCACGTTCAGCTACGAGCCGATCAAGCGCACGATCCCGCTCCTCTGGCTTTCCAGGGAAGGGGACTACATCCTGCAGCTCGATCCGCGGAACGGCGACATGACGCAGGTGTCCTCGCTCGCGTATAACGCGCCGATCAGCGTGACAACTCCGGAGAGACCGGGATACACGTTCGTCGGCTGGTATACGGAACCGACAGGCGGTACGGAAGAGGACATTCCGGACCAGATGCCTGCGAGGGATATTACGCTCTACGCGCGCTGGGTGGCGAATACGGATACGCCTTATACGGTCGAGCATTATTGGGTGAATCCGAACGCCAGGGGGGAGCCGACGCTTGTCCTTTCAGAGACCAGGTACGGAACTACGGATACCGAGATCCGGTTCACCTCCGATCTATACAACGGGGATGGCTATACACCCGGCTCGGTGAGCGGCCTCACGATCAAGGGGGACGGTTCAACGGTGGTTCGGGTGGAATACTTCCCGACCAATCGGACGATGACCTTCGACTGGGGCTATGACGGCGCTCCTGCGAGCAGCATCACGGACCAGTTCGGCAAGAATATCGCAAGCCGCATTCCGCAGCCGACAAGGGCGGGCTATATCTTCACCGGCTGGTCTCCCAATGTTCCGGCAACCGTGCCAACGGTTGATGTGACTTACGAGGCCCAGTGGGAAGCTCGCCAGGATACGCTCTATCAGGTGGTGTACCTGCAACAGAACATCAACAGCAACAGCCACACCGTCGTGGACAAGGAACGGTATCGAGGCACAACGGACCAGCTGGCACAAGTGGCGGAGGATATGGAGCGCGAATATGAAGGCTTCAGGCTGGACAAGAGCATTGAGGGGACCGTGCTGAACGCCCATGTAGCAGGCGACGGTTCAACGGTACTGAAGCTGTATTACACGCGCGATGCGCACAAGCTGACGATCCGTTATGAGCATCCGGACCTTCGTGACGTGGAAACCGATGTGCCGTACGGCGCGACGATCAGCCTGTACTTTGGCGCACCGACACGCACAGGCTATACGTTCACCGGTTGGTCACCGGCGCCTCCTGCGACGATGCCGGCCGGCGACCTCGTAGTGACGGCGCAGTGGGAGCTGAACACCTATGCGGTGAGCTTCGATACCGGCACCGATGCCGCGATCCAGCCGCAGACCGTCGGCTACGGCAGCCAGGCGACAGAGCCTGACGAGCCGGTGAGAAACGGATACTCCTTCGTCGGCTGGTACGTGAATCTCACGGATACGAGGCCATATGACTTTGCGACTCCGATCACGAACCATCTGGCCCTGCATGCGAAATGGTTAGCCCGTTACACCGTAAGCTTCGAAACGGGCGAAGGATCGACGGTGGATCCGGTGACGGTGAACGAAGGCGAGACCCTGACGCCTCCGGTTCAACCGGTCCGGGAAGGCTATGTGTTCGGCGGCTGGTATGCGGATGAAGCGCTCACGACCCCTTATGATATCGCTCATGCAGAGATCACAGGGGACCTGACGCTATATGCGAAGTGGACGGAAGTCGTGAAGACCCGATACAAGGTGAGCTTCATACCGGGCAACGGAACGGTGATGGAAGATCAGGAGGTCATCGAGGGCGCTGTGGCGCAGAAGCCAGCTGATCCTGCGCTCGAAGGCTATACGTTCAGAGGGTGGTACCTGGACAGCGGCTACACGAGATCATACGGCTTCAACGAAGAGGTGACGGAGAATATCACCCTGTACGCGAAGTGGGAGAGGAGCCGCTACACGATCAGCTTCAGCAACACCGGGGGTGCTGTGGTTCCGGCCCAGACGGTGGACTATGGCAGCCATGCGATCGCTCCTGTCGAACCGACGTGGGCCGGTTATCGATTCCTGGGCTGGTTCACGGATATTAGCTCGAACAGCCCCTACGGATTCAACGAGACGGTAACGGGCGACCTGACGCTGTATGCGAAGTGGGTGGTGGTCCATACGGTCAGCTTCGACACCGACGGCGGCTCCGAAGTGCCTTCCAGTACCGTTGATTATGGAAGCGCGGCGGAAGCCCCTCCTGCACCGACGAAGAGCGGTTACAGGTTCGATGGCTGGTTTACGGCGGACGACCAGTCCTATAACTTTGCCACACCGGTGACAGGCGACATCACCCTCTATGCGAAATGGACGAGGAACGCCCATACGGTGACCTTCATCAGCATGGGTTCCACCCTGACGACCAGGACGGTGATCCCGGGTGAGCAGGTGACGCCGCCTGAGCTGCCGGACCAGGAAGCGTATCAGTTCGATGGCTGGTATACCGAATTGAACGGGTCAACGAGGTATGACTTTGCGAATCCGGTGAACGCCGACATCACCCTATATGCCAGATGGACCTTGTCTCCGTGGCACAAGATGGGCGATGTGGGATCCAACACCATCAGTGATCGTTCGAAGATCGTGTTTGACAGCAACGGCACACCTTATATCGCTTATGCCGAGCTCAGGTATTCTCCGGATTATGACTACCTCGAGGGAATAAACGTCCACCTGAAGAAGTATGTAAACGGAGCATGGCAAGATGTCGCTCTGCCAGCCGTCGTGGATCAACTTGACCCGCTGTACACGAATTTCTACCTGCTGCTCGAGTTTGACAGCCAGGACAATCTCTACTGGGTTCTCCATGCCGACGAAGACATTGAAGTATACAAGCTGCCGCGGAACTCCGGCACATGGGAACATATCGGCACCTTGGGCTTCGATACCAGTTACGAGCATCCGACCTCCCTGGTGGTGGACAGGAACGATCAGGTCTATGTGGCTTACACACGCAATGACGATAACACCATCGTGGTGGAGCAATATAACGGATCCGCCTGGAAGACGCTGAGCGGACTTGAGGGGCTTATGGCGTCCGCCATGCAGCCGATCCTGGGCATGGGTCAGAACGACGTGATCTATATGAGCTATATGGCGTACTTTGACGGGTCTTACCACCATCTGATCGCGAAGCTTGAGGATGACGTCTGGGAGAGCATCACTCCTGAGGCTGTCCTGAATGCCCATCAGGTCACATTGTCCATCGGACCGGATCAGCTGCCTTACGTGGCATACAGTCACGATAACCGGCTCACCGTCATCAAATATCAGGGCGGAGCCTGGGAAACCATAGTGGGCACAGGATTCGCGAACGTCAGCATGGACAGTGACAGTTTGCTGGGACTCGACTTCGATCATTATGGAACCATGTATGTGTCCTACCAGGACCGTGCCAAGGACAACAAGGCAACCGTCATCAAATACGAAGGGGTATGGAGCACATGGGGCAATGCCGGTTTCTCTCTGGGGATGCCGATCTATCTTGGCATCTCGGTCGACCCCGGCGGCACCGTCTATGCCTACTACATCGATGAGACCCGTAACCCGCCAGAAGCGTTCATGTTCTATGATGGCGAATTGATCATCAAGATGTATGCGCCGTAATAAGAGAAAGGCTGTGTTTATCCTCGTTGTTGCTCAAGGCGGGAGGAATTTGAGGACCACGCCGAGACCAGCCTCCCGCCGCAACGGAACGTCGATCCGCTATTTGTGGCCAAGCGGTCATTTTCACACAGCTGACGGAACGTCAGTGCGCTATTGGATGGGTTTGGGTGATTTTTCCGGCCGAAATGGTTCCATAACGAATCACGTTCCGTTAGCGTCCGGCCATCCGTCTCATCAGCAACAACCGATTGAAACACAGTCAAAAGAAGGAGCACATCAGAAGACAGGGGCTGTCCACCAGGTCAGGGATGACTTGCAGATGGACATGCCCCTGATTTCATACAACCGCCTCGGTGCGTCTGACCAGACGATATTCTCTTCATGTCCAGGGCAGAATGATTCTCATGTTCGATTCATTCTAGACATTCACAGCTTCTTCATGAATTCCCATCGGATTGAGAATAATTTTCAATAAATGTATTGAAAACGGGGATGGGAGTTGCTATAATCATACACGTCTGATGCAAATGATATTCATTATCAATGAGAAACGATATCAAGGAGAAAAGGAGAGAACTACATAATGAAGAAAATGATGTCCATCCTCATGATGGTCCTGCTGGCACTTGCACTGGCGGCATGCGCCAGCTCGAATAACGGAAGCAGCAATAACACGACAGGCAGCGCAAGCAACACACCTGCCGAAACCAGGACGCCTGAGAAGGAAGCAACGCCGGAGCAAAGCGCAAAGCCAACGACCGTTGAATACACGGATGAGAACGGCAACGTGATCACGATCCCGGTGAATCCGAAGAACGTGGTCTCCCTGGACAACCGCACCTTCGAAACGCTGGAAGCATGGGGAATCAAGCTTGCGGCAGCGCCGAAGAACGTCATCCCGGCGTCCATCGGCTATAAAAACGATGACTCCATCCTGAACATCGGCAGCCATACGGAGCCGAATCTCGAAATCATCGCGGCTGTTGATCCAGAACTTGTTATTGTCGGTCAACGTTTCGCCCGGTATTATGAAGATATCAAGGAGCTTGTGCCAAACGCGGCAGTCATCAACCTGAACATCGACGTATCGGCTGGAGACGGCACGGCGGGAGACAGCCTGGTGAACGGTTTCAAGGACATCACCCTGCTGCTCGGCCAGATCTTCGACAAGAACGAAGAAGCGGAAGCGCTGATAGCCGAATTCGACCAGGCGATCGCGGATGCCAAGGCAGCTTACAACGGCACAGATACGGTCATCAGCGTCATCGTCTCCGGCGGCAACATCGGCTACTCGGCTCCGCACAACGGCCGCGTATGGGGTCCGCTGTATGACATCTTCGGTTGGACATCCCCGCTGGCAGTTGACAAGACGTCCACTGACCACCAGGGCGACGAGATCTCTGTCGAAGCGATCGCGCAAGCGAACCCTGACTGGCTGATGGTGCTGGACCGCGACGCTGCGACTTCGACCGCTGCCGAGAGCACTCCGGCGAAAGACGTTATCGAGAATTCCCCGGCGCTGCAAAATACGAAGGCGATCAAGAACGGCAACATCGTATACGCACCGGCAGATACGTACACGAACGAATCGATCCAGACCTTCATCGAGATTTTCCAGTCGATCGCCGAAGCTCTGATGAAGTAATCTGACGTTAGCGAGATAAAGGAGTACACCACCAGTGCCCATGAATGTGACCCCTGAGGTTGAGAGCATCTCTCAACCTCAGTTTTCTGAACAGAATCCTGAGCAGCAATCGAACAAGAAGCAGAAGATCTGGACGATTCCATTCATCATCGCCGTCATCATCGTGATCGGTCTCGGTATCGTATCCTTGTTCACCGGCGTGTATGATATATGGAATCAGGAAGACGGCCTGGACATGTTCTTCATCACCCGCATACCGAGGACCGTGGCGCTGATGCTGACCGGCGCAGCCATGGCGATGACCGGGCTGATCACGCATCTGGTCACGCAGAACAAGATGGTGGAACCGACGACCATCGGCACCACCGAGTGGGCGGGACTGGGCCTTGTTTTCGTGTATCTGCTTGTTCCAAGCCCGTCCCTGGTCACGCGCATGACCGGGGCCATTCTGTTTTCCTTTGTCGGAACGATGATTTTCTTCTTTTTCTTGCGGAACGTCAAGCTTCGTTCCTCGCTCATCGTGCCGATCATCGGGATCATGCTGGGTTCGGTGATATCGGCCTTTTCCACATTCATGACACTGTACTTCAGAATGTCGCAATCCGTTGAGAACTGGTTCATCGGCTCTTTTGCCCCCATACAGGTCGGAAGATATGAGTACCTGTGGGTGATCGTGATCATGACCATCATCATCTTCCTGTATGCCAATCGGTTGACGCTGGCCGGGCTTGGGGAAGACGTCGCGACGACGCTGGGGGTTAATTACAACCGGCTGATCCTGCTGGCCAACGCCTTGATCGCCGTGGCTGTCGGCATCGTCGCGGCTGTCGTCGGGAACGTCCCTTTCCTGGGGCTCATCGTCCCGAATATTGTATCCATGATTCGCGGAGACGATCTGCGGACCAATCTCCCATGGACCTGCGTGATGGGCATGGGGACGATCACCTTCTGCGACATCCTGGCCAGAGTCGTCAATATGCCGTTTGAGATGCCTGTCTCGACGATCCTCGGAACCCTGGGAGCAATTGTCTTCATCCTTATATTGCTGCGACAACGCAAGAGCAGGAGGCTGCGATGAGCACATTGGAATCTCAACCAACCGCACACGGCGGCATCGATGCCAGCCTTCGCAACAGCAGATCCACAAGCGCATTCCGTTCCGGGAGAGACGCCAGGCGATACTGGATGATCCTGTCGATATGTCTCGGTGTGGGCATACTCGCGACAGTGGGCCTTATCTTTTATAATAATCCTGTGCCCGTTGATTCACCGTCCTTCATGCCGGTCGTGAAGAGAAGGCTGGTGGCCGTAGTCGCCATGTTCATCGCGGCGCTATGCCACAGCTTCGCCACCGTCACGTTCCAGTCGGTGACGGGCAATCGCATCATCACCCCGTCGCTGCTGGGCTACGAATCGCTGTATTCATTCATCCAGACGAGCATCATGTTCGTGTTTGGTGCCAATGCCCTGGTCAACTTCAGCGGGATCGGAGCCTTCTTCATCCAGGTCGGCCTGATGATCACGCTCAGCCTGATCCTGTTTGGCTGGCTGCTGTCGGGGAAGTACGGCAATCTGCATCTGATGCTGCTCATCGGCATCATCATCGGCACGGGATTAAACTCGGTCTCGGGATTCATGCGGCGCATGCTGGCGCCTTCCGAGTTCGATCTGCTCCAATCCAGGTTGATCGGATCGGTGACCAACGCGGACTCCGAGTATTTCCCGTTCGTGATTCCGCTCGTTCTGCTGACGATCCTGTGCCTGTACCTCATGTCCAACAGGTTGAACGTATTGTCGCTTGGGCGCGATGTCGCCACCACCTTCGGCGTCAGATACCAGGCGAACATCATCTTCATCCTGATCCTGGTCGCTGTCCTGATGGCCACCACCACTTCCTTGCTTGGCCCGCTGACCTTCTTCGGCTTCCTGGTTGCCATGCTCAGCTATCAGGCGGCGCCGACGTTTGATCACAGATACATCTTTCCCATGGCATTCGCGATCGGATACGGTGTGCTGACCACGGCGTATTTCCTCCTGTATCACGTCTTTGGTTCGCAAACGGTCGTGGGCGTCATCATCGAGCTGTTCGGTGGTCTTGCATTTCTTATCGTCATCTTAAGGAAGAGGTCGCTATGATTAAAATCCAGAATGCCAGAAAATGGTACGCAGAAGAGGTCGAAATAGGTCCCTTGAATATCGAGATCCCGAAAGCGGGCATCACGTCCCTGATCGGCCCCAACGGTGCCGGCAAATCAACCACCCTGCTGATGATCGGTCGCCTGCTCCATATGGACGAAGGCCAGATCACCGTTGCCAACATGGATGTCAGCACGACGAAATCCAATGATCTGGCGAAGGTCCTGACGATCCTGCGGCAGGAGAACCACTTCGTGACCAGACTGACGGTCCGTCAGTTGGTCGGCTTCGGAAGATTCCCGTATTCCAAAGGAAGGTTGACCCGGGAAGACGAGAAGATCATCTCGAAGTACATCGATTTCTTCGAGCTGACGGAGCTGGAGCACCGATTCCTGGACGAACTGTCCGGCGGTCAGAGGCAGAGGGCATATGTGGCCATGGTGCTCTGCCAGGAGACCGAGTACGTGCTGCTCGATGAGCCGCTGAACAATCTGGATATCGCGCGCGCGGTGCAGATGATGGAGCATCTGCGACGAGCCGCGGAGGAGTTCGGCCGGACGATCGTCGTGGTGCTGCACGACATCAACTTCGCGGCCAAATATTCGGATCGCATCTGCGCGATGAAGCATGGACAGATCGCCGCCTTCGGCTCGGTGAGGGAGATCATGAAGCCGGAGCTCCTCTCGGACATCTTCGAGACGAAGATCGAGATCATCGAAGGTCCGTACGGCCCGATCGCGATCTACTAATGGAACAAGGGGACGGAGGGATGGTCGCCATTCGCTGGTGGACATCCCTCCGTCCCCTGTCATTTCTTTCCTTGATCCCGCCATTGGCAACAACGAAGACAAGAATTTCCTTTCATTTCAGAAGCCGCTTGTATCTCAGGGTGACATAGCGCTCGTTGTGCCAGCCCGGCCGTTCATACTGGAGCTCGAAGCCTCTCGCCTCGTAGAAGGGGATGCCCTTCATGTTGCCCTTCTGCACGGATACCCACTGTTCGGTTGCGCCCAGCGCCAGCTGTTGATCGGTCACGGCTTGGAGGAGCCGGGTACCGATTCCCTCGTTCCTCCTGCCAGGATCCACATACAGCACGAACAGCTCCCCGGCAGCCGCGCTGATCATGCCGCCCCCGCCAGCGCCGATGACTTCCCCGTTCTCGACCGCGACGAAGTAACCTCCCCATTCCCGCGAGAATTGGGTCACCTCGCGCAGCAGCCGGTCATGGTGATAGAACTCGCGGATGACCGATTCGATGTATTCCTCCGTATAAAGATCCCGGTAGGTGGCGCGATAGCTGTCCGCACATACCCGGGCGATCCCCTCGACATGCTCTGGTCTGGCATGGCAGATCTCGATCATTCTCATCCCCGCTTTCCGGTGCAAGGTCAGGTGAGTCGTGACAGATATCCCTGCTCACAGGCAGGGCAACAGCTCGCTGCGGTCGGCGATGAGCTGCGCGCGCAGTCCGAAGCCGAAGTATTCGGTGCGCCTCAGCACCACGTCCACGGTATGTATGCCGGCGGGCAGGTGGAGCGAGGCTTGCTTGTCCAACGACACATAGCCCAGATGCTGGCCGATGCCCTGAAAAGTATTGTCACCTTCGTAGACGAGTTCCTCATCGATGCGGATGGCGATCTCATCGCTGAAGCCGAAGTTCAGCGTGACATGGGCCGGTTCATGTAACCGGAATCGTCTGGTCAGCCTGGCTTCCGTTACGGAAACAGGGAGGTGACGATTGAGATTCAGTGTGCCGCTATCTTCGCATGGGACCCGGCCGTATCCGTGGAGGAACCACTCCGTGATCAGGCCGTCCGGATCAGGAGATGGCCCGCTGTTCTTCGCCAGATCATGATTACGATCAGGATTCAGTCCGGATTCGCTCGAGATGCTGAGATTGCGGAAATGCGCGGGGAGATAGCTCCATAACCCGATGAACCCCGGGGAGGATGCGTGAGCCAGCCGCGGGACGATCAGCGGCGGTTGATCGTCGATCCGGATCTCGGCTTGTGGCCCCTTGAACCTCACGATCAGATGGAACCATTCGCCCTTCGGCACTTCCGCAGCCTGCTGGGCTCCCGGTCCATGATACAGCTGCCAGGTGTTGCTGCCACGGAAGACCGGATCGTACTGCAGGGCATCCCATCGGCCGCTGGTATGAGGCTGCGCGTAGGCCAGCTCATAATTCAGCGTATCCTGGACACGGAAGGCGACGCCGCAATAGCTGGCGTCATCTGCGCCAATATCCACCTCGATGCATCCCTCATCCAGGCGCACATCCGGCAGGATGGCCAGCCCGTTCAGGCGCAGGCAAGGATGTCCCTGCCAGGTGACCAAGGCTGCCTCGCTGCCGTCCCGGAGCATGAAACGGCTCCGATCCGTCGTATCACAATGAAAATGGACCATGACTATCATCTGCCTTCCAAGCTAATCTATCATCTAGGATAGCAAATCATCCTGGTCTAGTAAATTCTGTAAGCCTTTCGGTGAAACAGGATCGGAAAATGCTTGAGCCAATGTCTATTCAGCGGGCACGAGCGAGGAATATCTGGGGCGGGCTCTGAAGAAATATGTCTCCCGCGACCAGGTCGTGATCGCAACGAAGGTGTACTTTAACGAAGGCAAGCTGTCGAGGGAGGCGATCCTGCGTGAGATCGACCTGTCCCTGAAGAGGCTGGGCACCGACTATGTGGATCTGTATATCATCCATCGCTTTGATTACGATACGCCGATCGAGGAGACGATGGAGGCGCTGCACAGCCTGGTGCAGGCGGGCAAGGTGCGCGCGCTTGGCGCCTCGGCCATGTACGGCTACCAGTTCTACAACATGCAGCTCGCCGCTGAGCGCAATGGCTGGACGAAGTTCGTCTCCATGCAGAACCACTACAACCTGCTGTACCGCGAGGACGAGCGCGAGCTGATCCCGATCTGCAGACAGCAGAATGTCGCGCTTACGCCATACAGCCCGCTTGCCGCGGGCAGGCTGTCGCGCCTTGAGTGGAAGGCGGATACGAAGCGCAGCCAGACGGACCGAACAGCCATGGCCAAGTACGACAGCACGCAGGAGAGCGACTATGGCATCGTCCTGCGCGTCCATGAACTAGCGGGCAGATAAGGCGTCACCATGACGCAGATCGCCCTTGCCTGGCTGTTCGCCAAGGGAGTGACGTCGCCGATCGTCGGCGCCACGAAGGCGCATTACTTCGACGACGCAGTGGGCGCGCTTGACGTGAAGCTGACGGAGGAGGATATCGCCTACCTCGAGGAGCTCTATGTGCCGCACAAGATTGTTGGCGCCATCTGATCGCGTTTGAGCGAACAGGACATACAAGGAAGGCTGCCAGATGCCCAAGCAGCACCGACCGTTTCGGCAGCCTCCTCTCTGTTCCCCCTCGAAGATCTGCTCGATCTCTGCCTTGTGGCGAATATATGGTTTGACTTCGGGCAGGGGGGATCCCGCATGGTGATGGCATGAGACGTTATCCGCTTCTGGACGAGGATGCGGGTTGAGAAAGCAGGCAGAGGGAGAGAAGAAGGGGGTTGACAGGGGGACATTTTTATTATATTTTGGATATACAAATTTGGATATTTGAAGGTGGATATCGAGATGGCGCGATTTGTCGTACTGAGCATGCTGCGGATGAAAGAAATGCACGGTTATGAGATGCAGAATCTGATCCAGACGAGCAAGATGGAGCAGTGGGCCAACCTGCTGTCCGGCTCCCTGTACCACGCCCTGAACAATCTGGAGAAGGAGGGGAAGATCGAGACAGCCAGGGAAGAAAGGACCGGCGCCCGCGTTCGCAAGGTGTATCGGATTACCGAGGAGGGGGAGAAGGAATTCCAGGCCGAGCTGAGGAAGGCGCTCCTGTCCATGCCCGGCAGCCTGAAGTCGGACTTCGCCCTGGCCTTGCCCTGGATCACCCAGATTCCGCGTGAGGAAGCGCGCGAGCTGATCAGGCAGAATATCCGGCAGATCGAGCAGCATATCCAGGACTGGGAGGTCGGCCTCAAGTTCAAGGGTGAGCAGGATCCTCTCATCAAGCTCAGCCTGGAGCACGGGATCGCGAAGATGAGGCTCGATATTGCTTATCTGAACCAGATCATGGCGATGCTGTGATCGTTTTTTGGACTAATATCCAAGTTTGGATAACCAAATTAGGAGGTATAGAATGAAGACATTCATTCAGGTGAAGGATGCGGAGTTGTCGTATGGAAGCAAGAAGGTGCTGGATCGATTGAACCTGGAGATCCGGGAAGGGGAGGTGCTGGCCATCATCGGCCCCAACGGAGCAGGCAAATCCACGCTGATCGATGTCATCCTCGGCTTGAAGAAGCTGGATCGGGGAACCGTGGTGAGAAGCCTGGATGACCTGAAGGGGGCGATCGGCGTGCAGTTTCAGACGCCAACCTTCTTCCCCGGTCTTGGGGCCTATGACAATGTGAAGCTGTTCGCGGCGGTGAACGGGAAGGCGGCATCCAGAGAGGAGATCGAGGAAGTGCTTGAGCAGTGTCACCTGCAGGATGCGGCCCGTACGGATGCTTATCGGCTGTCGGGCGGACAGCAGAAGCGGCTGGCCATCGCGATCGCGCTCATCCATCGCCCCAGGTTGCTGATCCTGGACGAGCCGACGGCGGCTCTCGACCCAAGCGCGCGGAGCGAGATCAAGTCGATGATCGCCTCGCTGGCCGAATCCGGCATATCGGTGGTGTTCACGTCCCACGATATGAGCGAAGTGAAGCGGCTGGCCGACCGGATCGCATTCATCATGAACGGGCGCGTTCGCGCGGAGGGAACGCTGGATGAGCTGCTCGCCTCTTATGGGACCGATGATCTGGACGAACTGTATGCGCTGATGCTGGAGAAAGGGAGAGTGCGCGTATGATCAGATCCGTGATGGCCTTGATGGCGAAGTCGATCTATAAGGATGCGTACATGCTGGTCTGGTCGATCCTGCTGCCTCTGGGACTGTTCATCGGTCTGGGCATGTATCATGATGGAGCCAGCTACCGGGCCGATCTGCTAGTCGCCAGCATGCTGCTCAGCCTGGTCATGGGCGCGATCAACACCTCCGGCTTCTGGACGATGACGCAGCGCAGGCGGGGCGTGTTCAAGCTGCTGAAGCTGTCCAGGCTTCCCATCTCACAGTTTATCCTCTGCTCCATCCTGGCACGGCTGCTCATGTTCGTCGGGATCGCGGCTCTGTTGCTCCTGGCGGGGTTCCTGCTGTTTGACATGAGGATCAGCGCTGTGGGGCTAATGTTGGTTCTTGCCCTGTTGATCATTGGCTCCGTCTGCTTCACTTCCATCGGTTATGCCATCGCCAGCCGGGCAAGAGACGAGGGCATGATGAACATGATGTCCACCGTCGTTTCGTTCCCGATGATCTTCCTCAGCACGGGGTTCTACTCGCTGGATCAGGCGCCGCGATGGATTCAATTCCTGAGCAAGCTCAATCCGTTTGAATATGCGGTCCGGATCGGGAGAAGCGCCATGGCGGGCGCGGTGGATGTGCCTTCGCTCGCCATTCTGGTAGCCTTTGCAGTCGTATGCGCGGGGATTGCGATCAGGACGTTTCGGGTCGAGTGAACGGATTCGTATGACTGTCCATAGCCTGCTGCCTTACACCCAAAGTCGGAATATAGTCGGAATCGGGGTAGTGCGCGCATCGGATTCATTCTATGATGGTGATAGATGTCATGCTGTGCGCCCTGTCACAGTGAAGGAGGAGAAGGATACATGCGAGGCAACAAGATGCAGGCGAAGGTCAGATATGTGCGCAATGAGCAGGGACCGGTGCTCGGTTACTCCGAAGGTACGGGTGTTCGGATCCTGGAGGTTGACGGGCGCTTCTTCAAGGATCTGAACAGGAATGGCGAGCTCGACCCATACGAGGACTGGCGTCTGCCGCCGGAGGAGAGGGCGCGCGATCTTGCGGCGCGAATGTCGATCGAGCAGATCGCCGGGCTGATGCTGTACAGCAGCCACCAGGCGGTGCCGGCGAACCTCGGCTGGTTCCCCGGCACCTATGACGGCAAGCCCTACGGTGAAAGCGGCGCCGCTCCATCCGATCTGACGGACCAACAGATGAGGTTTATCACCGAGGATCATGTCCGGCATGTGCTCGTGACCAGGCTGGAGAGCCCGGAGGTCGCGGCCCGATGGACGAACAATCTCCAGGCGCTGGCCGAGAGCATCGGCCTTGGCATACCGGTCAACATCAGCTCGGACCCCCGGCACAGCGTCGATGCCTCCAAGGAATTCAACGCCGGAGCGGGCGACAGGATCTCCCGATGGCCGGAAAGCCTGGGGCTGGCGGCTACCTTCGATCCGGAGACGGCGCGCAGGTTCGGCGAGGTGGCTGCCCGCGAATATCGTGCGCTCGGGATCACGACGGCGCTGTCGCCGCAGATCGATATCGCCACCGAACCGCGATGGTTCCGCTTCGGCATGACTTTCGGCGAGGATTCCCGGCTGGCGGCGGATATGGCGCGGGCGTATGTGGACGGCATGCAGACCTCGACAGGAGACCGGGAGATCGCCGGAGGTTGGGGGTATGACAGCGTCAACGCGATGGTGAAACATTGGCCGGGCGGCGGCAGCGGCGAAGGCGGTCGGGATTCGCATTTCGGCGTCGGCAAGTTCAACGTCTATCCCGGAGATAATTTCGCGGAACATCTGATTCCCTTTACGGAAGGCGCGTTCAAGCTCGACGGGCCGACCGGGAAGGCTTCGGCGGTCATGCCCTATTACAGCATCTCCTATGGACAGGACAGGAAATTCGGCGAGAACGTCGGCAACTCCTACAGCCGTTACATGATCATGGATCTGCTCAGGACAGAGTATGGGTACGACGGGGTCGTATGCACGGACTGGGGGATCACCGCCGACGAAGGTCCCGACGTTACGCGGCTCTTCCCCGGCGGCCGTTGCTGGGGCGTGGAGGAGAATCATACCGTCGCCGAACGCCATCTCAAGATCCTGCTGGCCGGCGTGGATCAATTCGGAGGCAACAACGAGATCGCGCCCATCCTGGAGGCATACCGCATCGGATGCGAGAGGTATGGAGAAGCCCATATGCGCGCCCGGTTCGAGCAATCCGCCATCCGGCTGCTGCTGAACATCTTCCGCCTGGGACTGTTCGAGAATCCTTACCTTGACGAGCAGCGATCCGCCGCCGTCGTTGCCTTCCCGGAATATGTGGCGGCCGGCTATGAGGCGCAGCTGAAGTCGATCGTGATGCTCAAGAACGCAGGTGGCATCCTGCCTCTGCAGAAGGGGAAAAAGGTATACATCCCGAGGCGTTACCGACCGGCCAGCACCGACTGGTTCGGGAACACGATTCCGGAGTACGAGTGTGATCCGGTGCAGCTGGATGTCGTTCGCCGGTATTTCGATGTGACCGATCATCCCGACGAGGCGGACTATGCGCTGGTGTTCATCGAAAGCCCTCATATCACCAAAGGCTACAGCCATGAGGACAAAACCTCGGGAGGCAACGGCTATATGCCGATCAGTCTGCAGTACCGTCCTTATACCGCAGAGCATGCGCGGGAGACGAGCATCGCCGGGGATCCGCGAGAGGTGTTGAACCGCAGCTATCGGGGCAAGACCGTCACCACCCCCAACGCCTCTGACCTGGATGCGGTGCTGGAGACGAGGAAGCGGATGAAGGACAAGCCGGTGATCGTCTCCATCCTGCTGTCCAACCCGGCGGTCATGGCGGAATTCGAGGGGGCAGCCGATGCGATCCTCGCCCACTTCAGCGTCCAGGACTCGGCCCTGCTGGACATAATCACCGGGGCCGCCGAGCCTTCGGCGCTGCTGCCGATGCAGCTCCCCGCCCATATGCGGACGGTGGAAGAACAGTTCGAGGATGTCGCCCATGACATGGAGGTCTATGTGGACTCCGAGGGCAACCGCTATGACTTCGGCTTCGGTCTGAACTGGAGCGGGCGCATACAGGACGAGCGAACGGCCAGATATGTGAGGAGAGCATAAGATGATGAAAGCGGCGAAGGGACGTTCCCTTGCGCCGCTTTTCAATTCCATGTCTTTACTACCGAATGTATACTATGATATATTATCGGTAGTTAAGATTTCCTGATATTGGAGGTAATGGTATGTATCGTCCTGGCGTCAGTATCTGGTACAATGTATCCAACCTGGAGCGCACGCTCGAGTTCTACTCCGGCAAGCTTGGATTCGAAGTGATCTTTCACGATCCGGAGAGCGGCATGGCGATGGTCAACACGAATACCAAGGATTGTGTGATCGGTTTCTCGGAGGCGGAGACGGTGGAACCGGCAACGTCTTCGACGGTGTTCGAGGTCATCAATATCGAGGAAGCGATGAAGCAGCTTGAGGAGAATGGAGTATCTTTTATCGGTGAAGTGGAGCATATCCCCGGCATGGCCAAGCTGGCCACATTCGTGGATCCCGATGGTCATAATCTCATGCTTGCGGAGACGCTGGTGGAATTGTGAACAAGGAACAGCGGGTATTGCGGCTTAGCCGGGAATTGACCGGGCAATGGACCTTGCCGATCTTGCTCGCACTCGAAGAAAGAGGAGGGCGTTTCACTCCCCTCCAGAACAAGTTGAACATTGCCCCCTCCAGGCTCAGCGCCAATCTGAAAAAGATGGTTGAGGATGGGTTATTGATCCATCTCTCGCCTGCGGAGCGGCGTCATCCGCTCTTGCCCGAATATGTGCTGACCGACAAAGGACGGCTCTACCGCGAAGCGGCTCGTGCCGTGCATCTCAGCGAGCAGCGGATCGGACATGGCAGACTGTCCGACAAGGTATGGGGATTGCCCATCCTGCTGACGATCGGCTATGACCATACGAGATTCCAGGAGATTCGGCAGACGCTGGACGGCATCACACCGCGCGTCCTGTCCACGCGATTGCAGGAATATCTGGAGGATAGGCTGATCTTCAGGCAGATCAAGGACGAGCCCCGACCAACCTTCCTCTATCTGCTGGAGAAGCAGGTGCAGCGTCCGATCCGCCAGCTGTCGCTGGATCTGGCCTCATTGGTATAAGGTGTTGATCGCTCATGAAAGCATGCATCTGGGTATCATCCAGGCGATGGCCAAGCTGTTATGAAGCAAAGACGGAGTGCAGTCACACAGGTGACAATGGACTCCGTCTCTTCTTCGTTCGCTCTATCCCTCCACTTGTTCTCTTCTCGCCAACTGGCCGATCCAGAGGGCGAGGACAGAGATGCCGGCGGCCAGCACGATCATGTAGAAGACCGTCGTGGACATGCTCTTGAGCAGCGTGAACAGATTGGAAACCCATACAAGGGACGGCGGCACGGCCGACTTGAAGGAGAGCATGGCGAAGATGAACAGATTCTCCATGTAATCCGAGATCATGACCAGCATGGGGACGAACATGGCGATTCGTACCGTCGTGGCCTTCACCGACAGCTTCGACCGCGGATTCACTCTGGCATGCAAGCGGACGAGCAACACGATCGTGCAGATGCCGGTAAGGCATAGAAGCGCGGGGTACAGGACATCGAGCGGCAACTGGACGTGCCTATACAGATCATACCCCCTCTCCGACAGTCGCAGCAGAAATTGATACGCATAGTCGTACGTATACCCCAGAGGCTGCATATCGAAGATGCGCATGCCGCCAGCCTCCCGGGAGATGCTCGGGATGGAAACCAGCAGCATCACGAAGTAGACGGTCTGGGACAGGACCAGGAAGAGCAGCCAATGCCCCACATGGATTTGTTGCAGACGTTTGATCAGGCTTTTGCTCATGACATGAACCTCCTTGAACTTGCATCGACCTGACGGACCAGGAGGATGCGCATCCTGCCATTCTGTGGCAGGCGTCGATGATATGGACCATTATAGTCGTGATGACCGGCCAGCAGCTATGACGGGTAGTCACGATTTTTGTCATCGCTGTCACCGGTCTGTTGAAAGATCTGTACGGATCTGGAGTGAAATGGTACACTTGACTCGATTTCATCCGATATTCCTATTTTTGGGCAAAAGGAGATGGCGGCACCTATGATAACCGTCATGATCGCAGATGATCAGCGACTGCTCAGGGAAGGCATGCAGACGATCCTTCAGTCGGAGCAGGGACTGGAGGTGGTCGCCCTGTGCGGGAACGGACTGGAAGCGGTTCAGAAGGCGGAGGAGCTTCGGCCGGATGTGATCCTGATGGATATCAAGATGCCGCTGATGGATGGCATCGAGGCGATGAAGCGGATCAAAGGCATCCTTCCCGATACGATCGTGCTGATGCTGACCACCTTTATGGAGGACAGGTTTATCGTGGAGGCGCTGGCGGCTGGCGCGGAAGGTTTCCTGCTGAAGGACATGCCGTCGAAGGTGATCGTCCAGACGATCCGCGATGCGGTGAACGGGGAAGTGATCCTGCCGGCGCGCATCGCCTCCAGGCTGGCGGGACGGCTGTCCGCGATGTACGACGAAGGTTCGCCGATGTTTGATGATCGGAAGCTGAGAGACGAGAAGAAGATCATCCTGCTGATGATCGAAGGCTACAACAACCGGAGGATCGCGTCGACCCTGTTCATGAGCGAGGGAACGGTGCGCAATTATATCAGCGGCATCTACAACAAGCTGGGGACGAATGAGTCAGGAGGCGGGCGCCATGTTGAGGAGCTTCCTGCTGGAGGATCCGTACTAAGCCGATGGGGAAGCGTACATGGTCGTTGCTGTTGTGGTGTCTGATCTGCCTTGCGGTTATCTGCACCTTCCTCCCGGCGCTGATGGTGGACCGTAACAGTCCGTTCTTCGGCAACCGCGAGGAAATCTTGATGCTGACGAGGGACTGGAGGATCGGGTTCGGCGCGCATCCCCCGGCAGAGCGAGACTGGCTGCCACTGAATACGGAGTTGAAGGAGTCGCTGAGCGGATACGAGGGCACAGTCTGGCTGGAGCGCGAGCTGCCGGCCATCCCTTTCCGCAGCCCTTATCTGTTCGTCTCCCGATTCAACCGCTTCGAGGTGTACCTGGACGGCCAGCCGATCTACGCGTTCAACGCGGGAAGCGAGCCGCGCTGGTACATCCATGCGATGAATCTGATCCATCCAATCGAGATCGGCCCGCAGGATGAGGGCAAGACATTAACCGTGCGCACGGAATGGGAGGGCCAGTCCTGGTTCGCGGACGATCAGTTCATCATCAGCGAGATGGATCAGCTGATGTATGTATTGCTTCAGCTGGAGCTGGCTTCACTGATCTATTCGCTGGTCTGTCTGATCGCCGGCATCGTCGGACTGGCGATGCTCGCAAGGAGCAGGGACCCGCTCCACGGCTGGTTCTCCCTGTTCGGCGTGGCCATGTCCCTCGCCATGCTGTTTAATTGCCGATCCTTGCAGTGGATGATCGATTTCAAGGAGATGTATTATTGGAACAAATTGATGACGCCCGTGGTCGTGTTCGCCTGCGTCGGGTTTTACCGCCGCGCCCTGGGCGGCTGGCGGTGGCGCATGCTCGGCTGGACGCAGTTGGTCATGGCGCTCTATGTGCTCCTGGCTGCGGTGGTGGCCGTCGCCTCTCCTTATCTTTTCAAGAAATACTTGATCTTCGAGGGCCATGCGCTGATGGCGTTTGCCGCTTTCGCCGCGGTGTCCTTCGCCATGGTGGGCAGCTCGCGATGGACGGCGAAGCTCGGCGCCCGCGAGGAGCACAGGTGGCTCGTCCGCAGCTATTGGACGTTCACGCTCAGCGCCGTGACCGCGCTTGGCCTGTATGCGTGGCCATCCCTGCTGAATCGGCTCATGGTGGAAAGCTATTATCTGTACCGGGTCATCGAAGGGCTGTTGCCCAATGGGCTGTTGCTGTTCATGATCAGCATGGTGATGGTGACGGTCAGCCGCATCAGCAGGGTGTATCGGAAAGCGGAGCAGCATGCGCGGGATCTGGAGGCCAAGCATGCGGAGCTGGAGCAGTTCCACCGCAATCTTGAGGCCATCGTCGAGAAGCGGACGGCGGAACTGGAGCAGGCCAACCGGACGCTGGCGGTGACGATGCAGGAGAAGGCGGAGACGCTTGCGGAGATGTCCGTCATGCAGGAGCGAAGCCGGATCGCCAGCGAGATCCACGACGTGGTTGGACATACCCTGACCGCCGCCATCGTGCAGCTGGAGGCGACGAAGCGGGTGACCGGGCAGGGGCAGGTGCCGCTGGACAAGCTGGAGCTGATCGGCTCTCTCGTGCGCAAGGGGCTGGACGATATTCGCAGGGCGGTCCGGATGATGCAGGCGGATGAGGTCCAGACGCTGTCCTTCGAGGAATCGCTGCGCGATCTGATCCTGTACACCGAGGACTCGATGGAGGTTGTCATCGATTGGGATGTGGACTTGCCACCGGATGTGCCCATAGGCAAATCGGTGGAAACGGTCATCTACCACGCGCTCCAGGAGGGGCTGACGAACGGCATCCGGCATGGTCAGAGCAAATATTTCCGTTTCGCGCTTCGCTGTCAGGATGGCGCCCTGCACTTTCTGCTGGAGAATGATGGATTGCCTTATGAGCAAACCACCCCCGGATTCGGCCTGTCCTCCATGATGGGCAAGGTGCGCCAACTGGGCGGGGAGGTGTCGATCAGCGCTTCCGCTGCGCCAGACGGCCATCCTGCAGGCTGCGTGCTTGCCCTTCATGTGCCGATTCAGGCAACGGATTGAGAGTCTGATCTCGAAGGTGGGCATGACAGGCGACCTGCCGCTGATAGGCTGATATGAGGCGTCCGGGCGTCAGGCGGCTGCTTGTGGCGAATGCGGCGGTGACCGGGACGGGTGTATGACGATGGGTTGCATACCCTGTACGCCGACTACAGCCGGGCGGACGTCGAATGGAGTTATGCGGGAGACGCTCGCAGCGGGAACGTCTCCGCTCGCCTGGAACCTGATGGCGGCAGGGCGATGTATCTCTACCGGGACAGGGTGCTCAGCACAAATGTCTATGACCGCTTGTTCACACCGGCGCCTACGCGATCCGGATGGAGCCGGACCACGGCGGAGCCATCTATCTCTACTCCGGCATCCCGATCGTCGGCAAAGATTACGTCTCCTATGAAATGTGGTTGCATGGCGGCGAGAGCGGCGGTCAGCAGCTGAAGTTGGCTTTCCTGAGCGGCGGAGCTCCAGTCGCCGAAGTGCACGTGTCCGAACTGCTGCCGGAGGGCATCGCTCCCGGTGAGTGGGTGAAGGTTGAAGCGTCCCTTGAAACGCTTGACCTGGCTGATACGGTGTTTGATGTCATCGTCATCGCTGACGCAAGCGGGGTCAGACCAGGGAGTCCTCTATCTGGATGATCTCGTGATACGTGCGAAGGAGGTCATTCCCCCGGCCACGGCAGAGTTGTATGATAAATCGTACAAAACAGTGCGATTATAAGCAGACGGAGCAGATTTTGTATGAAAAATCATACAAATAAATCAAAATTTGGTCATTATAGACTGTTTTTGTATGAAATATCGTACAAAATGATTCAGATACAAGCATTAGAGACAGATTTTATATGAAAAATCGTACAAAAAGATTCAGCATAAAGCATTTGAGAAACCTTTTGTATGATATATCGAACAAAAGACTGCGGTGTATTTTGCGCAATACGCATGCGGGAATGGAGTGCAGAAGATGACACATGTCACCCGGAAATGCTGACAATACACCATGTTGCCGGAGCCCGAGCCCATGGTATGATCCAGACATAAGATCAATCAACCAAATCTGATAGAGGTGAACGAACATGAAAGAGATCAAATGGGGAAGTCCGGTTAGTCTGGCGTGCCTTGGAGTATTTCTGGGCGGTTTGGGAGTATTCTTCGATGCCATCTGGACGCATTTCCTGAGCAAATGATCGATCCGGGTACGATACGGGAACGACCTGCCTGCGAACTGGAGGCCGCCTTGCTGAGTCGGCCTTCCAACTGCTGAACATACAGCCGCACCATCGACCCGCCAGGCGAATACACTGCTAGGGACGAATATCCAGATGGGAGCGATGGTGTGTGAATGTTCATTATCCATACGGGTACTATGGTTATCAATATGGGAGCTGGCCGCCCGTCTACGGCTATCCGTATCGTGCGACTCCACCGGTCGTGGTCAACAGAGCTTACGGCGATGTCACCGGGGACAGGGTGCCGGATCACGTCTATTTGACGGCGGTCCCATCCGATGATCCCGCCAGCGCTTACGTGACGCAGATCACCCTGCAGATCCAGGATGGCGCCACGGGCAAAGTTTACAACATCCCCCTGAATGGGCAGGGCAACGCCGGGTACAATCCCACCCTGTTCCTGGGGGATTTCACCGGTGACGGGGTGCAGGATATCCTGATCACGATCGATTCCGGCGGCTCGGGGGCATTCACCTATGATTATATCTACTCATTTGTGAACCATCAGGCCAGGCTGCTGTTTGATTATAACCAATATAATGAGCACAACACGTACACCGTCACCTACCAGGATCAATACAAGGTCAAGGTGGAAAGCCCTGCCACGGGCCAGACGTATCTGATCGACATCAGCGGCCGGGGCAGCGAGTATCTGTCGCAGATCTATAACGCCGACGGCACGCTGAAAGAGCCCATTCAAGGCTGGGCGGATGGCGTCAGCGGCTTCTATCCGGTGGATATCGACCGCAACGGGGTGTATGAGGTCCGGGCCTATCAACAGCTGAGCGGGCTGTATCACGCGGACTCCCTGGGGTATGTGGTCAACACCCTCCAATGGAATGGAAGCAAGTTCGGCATCCTGCAGCAATGGGTGGCGATCTTTGGCACGGGCGAGTAACCCCGGCGTATGACCTCCAGTCAAGGCCGCTTGGGCAAAAGGGTAAACGGGGCATGACATGGGCACCTGCGGTGAACCACAGACATGCGGCAATCTTTGTCGAAAGCGACGTGCGCGATGCAGGACGACCCGTGCGACCACAACACTATCAATCTGCTATTGAGATGTTTCCGTGAGGGCGGGCATATCGGCAGGTTGATGGTGTTTTTTCTGTGACATCAGGATCAAATTTTTCCTGTTTTTCATCATTTCTAAGAGGAAGTTTCAAAAAATTGTCGAATTGTCCAATAACCAATTTTTTCATGGGGGATAGATAGATGGTTTTCAATTCAAATCCTGATGGGAGATCCAAACGATTCATCAGAGGCATGAAGGCGGCTGTCGGAGATCGATGGTACGCTTCTGAATCATTGGGTGAGAGGATGAATTTAGATGAAGCAATCTATACGCAAATGTCTGTTGTGCACGCTGCTGTTGTTGACCGTTCTGGTTGCTTGTTTTCAGTCTGAGCCAGCCAGAGCGGCCGACGAAGTGAAATTGATCAGTCAAAACACTTCCAACATGAAATCGGAATGTGGATAACTCAGGCCTGTGGATAACCCGCCATCGCACTACGGAACGCCTGTTTCAATGCGTTTTTGGAGCCGGGCTTTTAAGTCTTCTTACGTTCTGATGTGATCCTGCGTTTTTTTGCACAACCCAAAGAAGACCTGATTTTTACAGGTCGAAATGCCGTTATGGCCAGG
>Ga0207747_1000192_pt1 | contig 76579 bp, 61 predicted proteins | sample HigsolmetaGSP11D_FD_184839 | JGI IMG/M metagenome (GOLD analysis project Ga0207747, IMG submission 184839) | High solid enriched microbial communities from the Joint BioEnergy Institute, USA - SP1-1-D (SPAdes) | ecosystem: Engineered > Bioreactor > SSF (Solid state fermentation) > Aerobic >...
TTTGAGAGGAGCTGTCCTTAGTACGAGAGGACCGGGATGGACGTACCGCTGGTGTACCAGTTGTTCCGCCAGGAGCACCGCTGGGTAGCCAAGTACGGAAGGGATAAGCGCTGAAAGCATCTAAGCGTGAAGCCCCCCTCAAGATAAGATTTCCCAGTAAGTAAGACCCCTTGCAGGCGACGAGGTAGATAGGTTCGAGGTGGAAGCGTGGCAACACGTGGAGCTGACGAATACTAATCGGTCGAGGGCTTATCCAGGGTGGATGTGAGGAAATGCTTCGTGAGTATGCTATCCAGTTTTCAGGGAGCGATCCCTGAGGAATATCGCCTGCTTGAACGTGATCGACTCACGTTCACGAGGCATAAGAAGTACTAAGCTGCCACCGGCGTCCAAGCGGACTTGGTGCCAGCCAAGGACTTCTTTAGAGGTTTGGTGACAATGGCGGAGGGGAACCACGCGTACCCATCCCGAACACGACCGTTAAGCCCTCCAGCGCCGATGGTACTTGGACCGAAGGGTCCTGGGAGAGTAGGACGTTGCCAAGCCGTACATAAGACACCCTTGCTAGAACAGCAAGGGTGTTTTCATTTATTCGGCATGGTGGCACCGTTGACTCTCCGTTGGGGAGAGTATCTGAATCGTTTATTGAAGTAAAGCAAGGGTGAGCGACCACGAATCAGAGGTGGATTCAGATGCCGACCTCGCAGCGGAGTCAGAGCAGCCCTGCTCGGTGCGGAAGGACGTTGCCAAGCCGTACATAAGACACCCTTGCTAGAACAGCAAGGGTGTCTTCATTTATTCGGGCAGATCGCGACCTTGATCAAGCGGTGGCTTCAGAGTCCGTGGCCCTCACTCCTGCCCGTAACCGAACGTCATTCCGCAGCTCCGGGGGCCCCGATTGCGGACATGGATGGAGCCTCATACAAATAGCGGAAGTCCGAAGTGTCTTATTTCGGGAAAATCGGCCAAAATGCCAAAATAGAGGAAGGATCATTTCCGCTAAGCATGGGAATAGCGGAAGAAAACAAGGGGAGAAAGCGCAAATCGGGGAAATAGCGACATTTCGACTTCCGCTATTTTGGGGAAAACGGGCTTCTGGAAGAAATAAGGACGTTTTGACTTCCGCTATTTGAGAGAGCAGCGGCTAAGCAACTGATTAGCGGAAGCTGGACTTCCGCTGATCAGAGCGTCGTGGCGGAACGACACAACTGATTAACGGAAGTTGGGCCGGGACACGTTCAGTCATCGAGCTTGATCGGGACGATGCGGCCGTTTCTGTGTACATAATAGATCTCATCATCTTTCGCGAGCCGCGCGACGAAGCCTTCGTGTCGATCAGAGAACGGGAAGTAGTCATCCCGGATGTACAGCGAGATCAGCATCTCGGGAACGATGCTTTCCACCTTGTCATAGTATGGCTTCTTGACATATTGGCCTTTGCTGTTGATGATCCCCCATTTGCCTTCCTCCTGGACAAAGGCTCGCCCATTCAGGAAAGGATAGGCGGACTCGAAGCGCGCATCGATGATCATCACGCCGTCCTTGTTGATGTAGCCCCAGCGATTGCCTTGCTTGACCGCCGCGAGCCCTTCCTGGAACCGGAGAGCGGATTGGAACCGGGCAGGGATGGCCATGCGTCCTTCCGTATCCACGAATCCGACCTGATCGGATTCTTCCATATAGATCGCGAGCAATCCTTCGGAAAACTTGCCATTCATCGGTGATCCCGGCAATTGGAACAGCAGATCACCGCTTTTGTTGATCACGTGATATTCCGTGCCGATTCGGACCAGTGCCAGGCCTTCGCTGAAATCACCGGCTTCGTCAAACTTCAGGTCGATCACCGTTTGTCCGTTCGGGTCGATATAGCCCATCTTGCCATTCACTTGAACGGCCGCCACTCCTTCGGAGAAATTCTGCGCCCATTCATATTGAAAATCGATCTTCAGATGGCCTTCCCGGTCCAGATATCCCGCCTGATTGTCCTCCGCATATGCCAGAACCATCCCTTCCGAGAATGTCCCTGCGAGCACAGCGCCGTTGAACCAGTCCTTGTCGCTCAAATCGATGACCAGATGGCCTTTTGCATCAACAAAGCCCGTCTGCCCATCCTTGCCGAACACAAAGCCCAATCCCTCCGAGAACGGCATGGCAAGCACGTATTCTGCAGGCATTACATCGCCCTTGATATTGACATAACGCATGGTCAGATTGCTGAAGCCCTTGAGCGGACTATAAGAGCCGTTAGTCACGACGGGGGTCAAAGTGGGCACCGAGCTTCCCTTGGTTGGACAGCCGGTTGCAAGTGCGACTGCGACGATCAACAGCATCAACGACAGCAACTTCTTCATTTGCGATGTTTTCATGAACGAAGGCTTCCTCCTCTGATTTGTGTGAGCACAAAAAGAGCACCGACTGATGAACATGGAAGCCGGTACTCTGGAGCAAATAACGCACATATGAAATTGAATTGAATGCCATTGCAGTCAATCAGGCGGACATTTTCGATCATATTCGATTACGTAAGGGCTGTCAATGAGGCATACAGATCGGAATACATCAGAGTGATGAAACGCTGGACAGGTCTTGAGGGACAAAAAAAGGGTACCGGATCCGCGCGTAGCGAATCGCGATACCCTTGCGATGCATCAGTTCATGATCTGACGCAGGACGGTTTGCAGGATGCCGTTGTTGCGATAGTAGTCGACGTCGACCATGCTGTCGAGGCGGCAGATCACCGGGAATTCGAAGGTGCTGCCGTCTTCGCGGGTAGCCTTCACCGTCAGGCGTTGGCCCGGCTGAATGTCGTTGTTCAGTCCTTCGATGTCGAAGGTTTCGCGGCCGGTGATGCCGAGCGACTTCCAGCTTGCGCCGTCAGCGAATTGCAGCGGCAGAACGCCCATGCCGACCAGATTGCTGCGGTGGATGCGTTCGAAGCTTTCGGCGATGACGGCCTTGACGCCGAGCAGGTAGGTGCCCTTCGCAGCCCAGTCGCGGGAGCTGCCCGTGCCGTATTCCTTGCCGGCGATGACAACGAGCGGCACGCCGTCCGCCTGATACTTCATCGATGCGTCGTAGATCGGCATGACCTCGCCCGTTGGCAGATAGGTCGTAACGCCGCCTTCGGTGCCAGGCGCTACCTGGTTGCGGATGCGGATGTTGGCGAAGGTGCCGCGCATCATGACCTCATGGTTGCCGCGGCGGGAACCGTAGGAGTTGAAGTCCTTGCGATCCACGCCATGCTCGATCAGGTATTTGCCCGCCGGGCTGTCCACCTTGATGTTGCCCGCAGGCGAGATGTGGTCCGTCGTGACGGAGTCGCCGAGCAGCGCCAGCGTCTTCGCGCCCTTGATCGGCTTGATGTCGTCAGGCTGGGCGCTGAGACCGGTGAAGAACGGAGGCTCCTGAATGTAGGTCGAATTCGGATCCCATTCGTACAGTTCGCCTTCCGGCACTTCGATCTCGTTCCAGCGCTGGTTGGCGCGGAATACGTCCTTGTATTTCTCCAGGTACATCTCTGCGGAGATCGCTTCTGCCATCGTGTCGCGGATCTCGGCGCTGGAAGGCCAGATGTCCTTCAGATATACCGGGTTGTTGTCCTTGTCGTAGCCGATCGGATCCTTCGTCAGGTCGATGTTCACGGTGCCTGCCAGCGCATAGGCCACGACGAGAGGCGGCGAAGCCAGGTAGTTCATCTTCACCTGCGCGTGAACGCGGCCTTCGAAGTTGCGGTTACCGGACAGCACCGACGCGACGGTCAGGTCATGGTCCGCGATAGCCTGGCTGACTTCATCCGGCAGCGGACCGGAGTTGCCGATACAGGTCGCGCAACCGTAGCCGGCAACGTGGAAACCGAGAGCTTCCAGCGGCTCGATCAGATTGGCTTTCTTCAGATATTCGGTCACGACGAGCGAGCCAGGAGTCAGACTGCTCTTGACGAAAGCAGGCTTCTTGAGGCCTTTCTCGACCGCCTTCTTCGCGAGCAGGCCCGCGCCGACCATAACGCTCGGGTTGGAGGTGTTGGTACAGCTGGTGATCGCCGCGATGACGACGGAGCCGGCGCCGATCTTCGAGACTTCGCCGTTCGGATGCTTCACTTCGACGGTCTCTTGCAGCTTCTCTTCCGTCAGGCCGTAACCGCCCTGATCGATCGGCTTGCGGATGATCTCGTTGTAAGCTTGCTTCATGTTGGTCAGCTCGATCCGGTCTTGCGGACGCTTCGGTCCGGCAAGCGACGGAACGACCGTCGAGAGGTCAAGCTCGATCGTATCCGTAAACACTGGATCCGGAGTGTCGTCGGTACGGAACATGCCTTGCGCTTCGTAATAGGCCTTCACAAGCGCGATCTGCTCTTCCGTGCGGCCCGTGTTGCGCAGGTAGTTCAGCGTTTCCTCGTCAACCGGGAAGAAGCCCATCGTAGCACCGTATTCCGGAGACATGTTGGCTACCGTAGCGCGGTCAGCGAGGCTGATGTTGCTGAGACCGGAGCCGTAGAATTCGACGAACTTGCCAACGACGCCCTTCTTGCGAAGCATCTCGGTAACGGTGAGAGCAAGGTCAGTAGCCGTTGCGCCTTCCGCGAGCTTGCCGGTCAGCTTGAAGCCGATCACCTCAGGGGTGACGAAATACAACGGTTGACCCAGCATGCCCGCTTCTGCCTCGATGCCGCCGACGCCCCAGCCGACTACGCCGAGACCGTTGATCATCGTTGTATGGGAGTCGGTACCCACGAGCGAATCCGGATAGACATAGGTTTCGCCGTCTACCGTCTTGGTGGCAGCGACGCTGGCCAGATACTCGAGGTTGACCTGGTGCACGATACCGGTCGCCGGAGGAACAGCGCGGAAGTTGTCAAATGCCGTCTGTGCCCAGCGCAGGAAACGGTAACGCTCCTGGTTGCGTTCGAACTCGATCTTCATGTTGTATTCGAGCGCTTCCTTCGTGCCGAAGGCGTCTACCATCACGGAGTGGTCGATGACGAGATCGACAGGTACGAGCGGATTGATCCGCTTCGGATCACCGCCGGCGCGATGCATCGTTGCGCGCATCGCTGCCAGGTCAACAACGACCGGAACGCCGGTGAAGTCCTGCAACACGATGCGGGCAGGAATGAATGGGATCTCCTTGTTGTTGTCGCGGTTGTCAGCCCAGCCAGCGATCTGCTTCACGTGCTCTTCCGTAATGGCGCGTCCATCGAACTGGCGAATGGCGGCTTCCAGCAGCACCTTGATGGAGAACGGCAAGCGGGATACACCGGGATGATTCTTCGCGAATTCGTTCAGCGAGAAGTAGCGGTATGTCTTGCCGCCGACTTCAAGCGTGGAACGAACGGAGAATGCGTCTTTGTAAGCCATCTGTTAAGCCTCCTATTCTGAATATTGATGCCTGTGTGGGACAATTTTATAGTTTCATCAGATGAAACCACATTTCAAAAATTCATCCCCTCAATTCATAAGTATATCGTGTCCTGCATCGTGCGTAAAGTTATTTTTACTCACATTTTTCAATGAAAACACACATATAGATTACATTGGAAAGCTTTAGATGTTTGGCGGCCGAAGCCGGGCGACGGAAGAGCAAAATATGACGCAAGGGAGGTAACTGACGGATGTCCACGGACTGGAGAATGGTGTTGTATGATTACGCCAATCGCTATAATCAAACGTTCGTCCAGGGCAGTGCTGAACCCGCAAGCGATTGGATCGAGGATGTTCAGTATCTGGAGCAGGAGGCGAGGGTGCTTGGCCAGGCTGCGCAAGACCGGAAAGCTCGCGGAGTATCCCCCGTCCGTTCGGAGACGCGGGCCAGGATCGTTCGGGTGCTGGACATGCGACCCGACCAGGTGACCTGTGATCTGAATTTCGATACGATGGTGACCTACAGGCAATATCATGATGGGCTGCTGGAGGAGAGGTCCGCCAACGAACGGATCACGCTCCAGCTGATCGATGGACGATGGCGGATCACCCGGATCGAACCGCTTGCGGGCGAGCGCCATCCGGACCAATACGCTCCCTTCATGTCTTCAGCTCCCGAGGAGCAAGGCTTCTCTTCCGGGCTGCCGCGCCCCTTGCTGAACCATTATGTGCTGCATGGCGCCACACCGGGGGACGTCCAGGGCATCTCGCGCAAGACTCCCTACAACCGCCAGAAGGTTAAGGAATATGCGGACCAATACTGGAACTCGCCCAATCCCAATTTCCTGCATTTTGACGTGGACTGCACCAACTATGTCTCCCAATGTCTCTTGGCAGGCGGCGCTCCAATGAACTATACTGGTAGAAGAGATTCGGGCTGGTGGTATCAGGGCCGCAAGGGCGGCCGCGAAGGATGGAGCTACAGTTGGGCGGTGGCGAATGCGCTGCAGCATTATCTGGCCACAAGCCGCAGCGGACTTCGCGCGGAACAGGTGCATTCTCCGTATGAGCTCGAACTCGGCGATGTGATCTTCTACGATTGGGACGGCAACGGCTCATTCCAGCACAGCACGATCGTGACCGGCTTCGATCTGGCCGGCGAACCGCTCGTCAATGCGCACACGGTCAACAGCCGCGCCCGTCTCTGGAGCTACCGCGACTCTCCGGCCTGGTCGGAACGGACGCGGTACCGTTTTTTTCATATCGCTGATTTCTTCTGACGGTTCAGGCCTGGAGCCGACGTCAGACAACCGCATCTTTCTATTATAAATTACCGGAGGGTAAAACATGTCAGGTAAGCTGCGTGTCGGCATCGTCTATGGCGGTCGGTCGGGAGAGCATCAGGTGTCTCTGGCCACCGCGTTTTCGGTATTGTCCAATTTTGACTACAACAAATATGAAATTGTTCCTTTTTATATAACCAAATCAGGTGAATGGCGCACAGGCGGCTTGCTGCTCGAACCTCCGAAGTCACAGCAGCAGCTGCTGCTTGCCGAACAGGAATTGCTCTCGCAGGAGACGGCGGTTGCGGCCATTCTGAACCGTTCGGCTGAGATCAGCCAGGCCGATGGCGGAGCTTCCTCATCCAAGGCGAAGGCGCTCGATGTCTTCTTTCCGCTCCTGCACGGCACATTCGGCGAGGACGGAACGATCCAGGGGCTGTTTGAAATGGCCGGCATCCCGTACGTCGGAGCAGGCGTGCTGGCATCGGCAGTCGGCATGGATAAGCTGGTGATGAAGAAGCTGTTCGCCCAGGAGGGATTGCCGCAGTGCATCTTCCGCGGATTCACCAGGACCGAGTGGGAGAAGCGTCAGACCTTCTACATCCTTGAGATCGAGACCGCGCTGGGCTATCCTTGCTTCGTCAAGCCGGCCAACCTCGGTTCTTCCGTCGGCGTCTCCAAGGCGAAGAATCGCGAGGAGCTGATCGAGGCTGTGCAGAACGCATTCCGCTATGACCGCAAGGTCGTCGTGGAGGAGTTCGTGGATGCGCGGGAGATCGAGGTCAGCGTGCTTGGCAATGAGGAGCCGATCGCCAGCGTGCCGGGCGAGATCGTGTCGAGCAATGATTTCTATGATTACAAGGCCAAATATATCGACGGCAAGTCGTCCATGATCATCCCGGCGGAGCTGACTCCTGAGCAAACGGAGCAGGTGCGGGAGCTGGCGCTGCGCGCCTTCAAGGCGATCGACGGCTCCGGTCTGTGTCGGGCCGATTTCTTCCTGCGCCGTCAGGATGGCGCGATCCTGATCAATGAGGTCAATACGATGCCCGGGTTCACCCCTTACAGCATGTATCCGCTGCTCTGGAAGGAGAGCGGCAAGCCGTACCGGGAGCTGCTGGATGATCTGATCCGTCTGGCGATCGAACGGTTCGAGGCGAAGCAGCGGCTGGAGTACAGCTTCGAGCTGTAACCATCCGGACGCCATGCGCTCTTGCGCTCGACCGGTGGACAAGGCTTCGCAGCTGCTGTGGTCCGGGAATGGCGGGCGAGGGCGTTCCGTGTGTCAAGTCGCAAACATGGTGAGTGAAAGTCTCGGGTGACTTATGTCGCTGGTTAATGTGGTCCGGGAATGGCGACGGAGAGCGTTCTGGCGCGTGTCACGCAGCAGGCAGGTAAGCGAGATGTCCGAGGTTGCCTTTTGCCAGCCAGGACATACAAGAGTTGCGGGAATCATGGTGTCTGATCGGCGGCCGTGTTAAACTGACATTAACAAGTCCAGATTGCAGAAGGAGGACATCGGTATGGGTTTCACATCGGAATTTCATTCGGTATGCAAGTTCAAGTCGATCAAGGAGCTCGATGATCTGCTCGAGTACGGCAAGACGGCGATGATCAAGAGTGGCTTCCGCATCTATCCGACGGGGCAGAAGGCAATCGCCTATACGCCGGACAATGAGGCCGTTGCGATCGTACTGATCACCGCCTCCATCGCCGAGATCAATTTCCAGGGTGAAGAAGTGACCAAGGTCGAGATGGATCTCGTGCGCAAGCTGACGCCGGAGGAATCGGAGCTGCTCACCAGGCTGGGAGCGGAGATGTATTTCAACAACAACTAGCGTGACCGTTCGGGCGATGGCCGAGGTTGGTCACATGCTGTTCCGGTCGACGCAAACAGCATGCACGCGACTCAGTCGGACGCCGTTCGCTTGACGGACACGTGCGCGGGTCGCACGGGAGGAAGCGGCGGTGACATAAGCGGACGGCGTTCGCTTGACGGACATGTGTGCGGGTCGTACGGAAGAAAGCGACGGTGACACGAGCGAGTAGGTATCGACGCTGCTCTATATGGGCATTCGGGCAGGCTCATGAAGTTGCTTGTACGCGTTTGAACGGGATAAGGACTGCTGTCTGTTGAGGATGGCGGTCTTTTTTTTGTGAACGGAGCTTCGCATATCCCTGCAGCCTGTGCCCCATACTAACCAGACATAGACCGGTTATACAGGAGGAACGCGTATGCATCGTACATGCTTGAGGTGGCATCAGCCGGACGGTTGGACGAATCGTTGCTTCAGGTGGAGTGCATGGCAGCGGGAGATGGCGCATGGCCGGTGATCGGATGCTGGTCCGCTTCGGCTATGTGGCGATGTCCGTATTCTTGGAGAATGCATCGCCATCGCGAACGATGACGGCGACGAACTTCAGGAAACTGGAGGATCGGGAGGCGGCGATTCGCCGGCTGGAATGGTTGGCGGCGGAGAATATCCATAATTGCCTGCGTCTGTTGCGTCATAATGTGGGGCATGAGATTCATCTGTTCCGATTCTCCTCCAAGATCATCCCGCTGTACGGACATGAGATGCTGCGCGGCTGGGACCCGTTCCCGGCGCTTGCCCCGGCCTTCGCCGAGCTGGGCGATTATGTGAAGAAGCATGATATGAGGGTGAGCTTCCACCCCGATCATTTCACCGTCCTCAGCACGCCGCGCGCCGAGGTGCTCGCCAGCTCCCTGCTGACGCTGGACTACCATGTCCGCATGCTGGAGGCGATGGGGCTCGATGACCGGGCGCGGCTGAATATTCATATCGGCGGCACCTACGGAGACCGGGAGAAGGCGCTGGTCCGCTTCTGCGATCAGTTCAACGCGATGGACGAGCGTCTCAGACGGAGGATCACCCTGGAGAATGACGACAAGACCTATATGGCACTTGAAACCCTGCAAGTCTGCGAGCAGCTGGGCGTGCCCATGGTGCTGGATCTCCATCACCACATCGTGAACGGAAACGGCGACTCGGCAACCCAACTGTGGCCGCGAATCCTGGATACCTGGTCAAACTCGCCGTACGTTCCTGACAAGCTGCCGCCCAAGATTCATATCTCCAGTCCGAAAAGCGAACATGACCCCCGGGCGCATGCCGATTACGTCGAGCTGTCAGACATCCTGCCGTTCCTGCGCGACGTGGCGGCGATGACGCCGCAGCTGGACGTGATGATCGAGGCCAAGCGCAAGGATGATGCGTTGTTCAGGCTGATGGACGATCTGAAAGGCGCGGACGGGATCGAGCTGATTGACCAGTCGAGCGTGCTGGTGAGAGGATGAAAGCAGTTTGCCTGGCAGATCGGGCCGATCGGGGGATGTATGAACATATCGCATCTTGATGATTTATGGTAAAATGTCACTGAAGTCACGCTTAACGATAGGAGACACCATGATATTAGGATACAGTTCCCTCTTTGTCATCGGTTTGCTCGCTGCCATCATGGGCAGCCTGATCGGACTCGGCGGCGGATTCCTCGTGGTGCCCGCGTTGCTGATCCTGTCCGAACCGCTGCTGGGTGAAGCGATGCCGGCGACGATCGCCGTTGGCACTTCGCTGACGATGCTGATATTCACCGGCTTGTCCTCAACAATATCCTATATTCGCCAACGGATGATTGACTATAGAACCGGCTGGCTATTCACACTCATCAGCGCGCCATCCTCGATCCTTGGCGCCTCGCTGACGAATGTGTTTGAAGGTCCGGCGTTTGAACTGGGCTTCGGTGTATTCATGCTGCTGATGGCGATCCTGATGATGGTGAAGAACAGGCTGAAGCCGCTGCAGGTGGACTGGGCGATCAAACGCACCTATGTCGAGCCTGACGGCCGAACATGGAACTATGGCTATAACTGGTGGAGCGCGGTGTTGATTGGCCTGGCGGTCGGTCTCATCTCCGGATTGTTCGGGATCGGCGGCGGCTCGCTGTTCGTTCCGGCTATGGTGCTGCTGTACGGATTTCCACCTCATATCGCATCCGCGACATCGATGTTCGTCATCTTCTGGTCGGCGATCATCGGCAGCGCCACGCACATCTATCTGGGTGAGATCGATTGGCCAAGCGCGGCTTTTCTCATCCCTGGCGCGCTCGTCGGCGGATGGCTCGGCGCAAGGATCGCACGGCGCTTGAGCAGCCGGGTGCTGCTGTGGGTGCTTCGCTTCGCCCTGCTGTTCATCGCATGCCGCATGATCCTGTCGAGTCTGATGTCCTGAAACAGTGGGCTGTGGTTGGTTGGGTTTTATCTGATAGGTCATATAGAGAGTAATGCTCGAATATATAGGAGGAGTGGAGAAACATGACTGGCAACACGTCTATCATCGGCAAGAGCCCGGTGGCAGTCGCGGTGAATGCGGCGGCGAAGGCCGGCGAATGGATCAAGACGAAGCTTGGCGATTACGAAAGCCTGACGCTCAAAACATCGGAACAGGACCTGGTCACGGAAGTGGACAAAGGGGCCGAGCTGCTGATCAGAAATTTGCTGAAAACCTACTTCCCCGATCATGCCTTCCTTGGCGAGGAGAGCGTTCCGCCGGGAGCGGAGGCGTCCAGGCAAGCCATCGAGCGGCTGAAGGATGAGGAGTACCTGTGGATCATCGATCCGATCGACGGGACGACGAATTTCGTGCACGGGTTTCCGTTCTTCTGCGTGTCGATCGGTCTGGCGCATCGCGGGGAACTGGTCGCCGGCATCATCTACGATCCGATTCGTGATGAGATGTTCGTCGGTGAGAAGGGCAAGGGAGCTTATCTGAGGGGCCGCAGGCTCCAGGTCTCGCAGGAGCAGCATCTGGCGGGCAGCCTGCTGGCAACCGGCTTTCCGCCGAAGATCGGTGAGTGGCATACGCAGAAGGTGGCAGGGATCGTGCCGAAGGTGCGCAGCGTGCGCACGACGGGTTCGGCAGCCTTGCACCTCGCTTATGTGGCGGCCGGCAGACTGAGCGGGTTCTGGGAGCCGAACCTGAACGCCTGGGACCTGGCGGCGGGCATCCTGCTCGTGCAGGAAGCGGGCGGCCGCGTGAGCGATCTCGAGGGCGGTCCATATACCCTGACGGTCAGGGACGTGGCGGCGACGAACGGCCTGATTCACGACGAACTGCTGGCATACGTTCGCGATTGATGAAGTGGCGCAGAGGATGCATCGGATGATCTTCTGCGCCGCTCGCTGTCCTCCTGCCTGCGATCATCTGCAGCGAGAGACATGCTGGCTCCGTGATACGACGAGAGTGGTTCATGATCGATTGCATAAGGGAGTGGAGAATCAATGTCTGGCAACACATCGTACACGTCCATCGGCGGCAAGAGTCCGGTGGCAGTTGCGGTGAATGCGGCGGCCAAGGCCGGCGAATGGATCAGGACGAAGTTGGGGGACGTTGACAACCTGATGCTCAAGACCTCCGCGCACGATCTCGTGACGGAAGTGGACAAGGGCGCCGAGCTGCTCATCCGGAATCTGCTGAAGACCTACTTTCCGGAGCACGCATTTCTCGGCGAAGAGAGCGTCCCTCCGGGCGTGGAGGCATCCAGACAAGCCATCGAGCGGCTGAAGGATGAGGAATATCTGTGGATCATCGATCCGATCGACGGGACGACGAATTTCGTGCATGGCTATCCTTTCTTCAGCATATCGATCGCACTGGCGCATCATGGCGAGGTGGTCGCCGGCGTCATCTACGATCCGATGCATGACGAGATGTTCGTGGGCGAGAAGGGGGAAGGCGCCTATCTGAAGAGGCGCAGGCTGAAGGTTTCGCAGGAGCAGCGTCTGGCGGACGGCCTGGTGGCAACGGACTTCCCCTCGACGATGAACACGGGCTGGCACCCGCAGAAGGTTATGGGGATCGTGCCGAGGGTGCGGAACCTGCGGATATCCGGCTCGGCAGCCCTGAACCTTGCTTATGTGGCTGCGGGCAGACTGAGTGGCTTCTGGGATCCGAATCTGAACGCCTGGGATACGGCTGCGGGCATCCTGCTCGTGCAGGAAGCGGGCGGCCGCGTGAGCGATCTGGGCGGCAATCCCTACTCTCTGACGGTGCGTGATGTGGTGGCCACGAATGGCCATATTCACGATGAGCTGTTGGGCTACCTGAAGGAGTAATCGCACCTTATGCCCGATATACGATCGGTTATACGGAAAAAAGAGTTAAGCTCCCCATGTCTGCGGATATGGGGAGCTTATATGCGTACGCCCAGCATGGGCGTCATCTCTACGGTGAAAATTCGGAATGGGGGCTGGCGAGCGCCTGCCATTAGCCTAAGGCAAGGGTGTCAGCCGCGAGGCTGAATCTGAAGGAAGCCGAAGGCAAACGCATGGGTCAAGGTACACGAACTGGATCCGAGGCAGGGCTAGTCGGATGAGTCACCACAACATGACGAAATCCAAAGGCGCCAAGGGCTAGTGCTGTAAACTCCGGTGACCGCGGGAGGAAAGATGACGCTCTTATCTGGGGAGGCCTGCGGAATACGCGAAGTGACTTCGTAACCGCAGCCAGGAGGCTGCGCTGAATCCGCAGGAGTCAGCAGAGGCCATAGTACGCGAGTACGGGACGCCGGAAAGCGGAAGGGCCGAACCGAAAGGAGAGAGGAAACCGATGCGTTCGCGTGAAGAGCGAAGACAGCCGAATATCCCGAAAGGGAGCTGCCAACAGGGAGTAGCGGTGAAGCCGCAAGGGAGACGCACGCACCGGGAGCTGCTTAAGCAGATCCGCACAGAACACGACGAGTGAAGCCGCAAGGGAGACGCACGCGCCGAGTTCTTCACCGGCACAAATCGCCCCTTCCTCTCGCGAAGACCATGGCGACTTGCTGGAACGAATGCTGGAGAGGGACAACCTCTTGCATACAAGCGAGTGGTCCGAAATGGAGGAGCACCCGGTGTGGACGGAGTAACGGCAGCTGGGCTACAAGCTTTTCTGAATACACACTGGGATCGAGTGAAAATGGAACTCCTCGCAGGAACCTATAGACCTGCACCAGTCAAACGGGTGGAAATCCCCAAACCCGAAGGTGGTGTCAGGTTGTTAGGAATCCCGACCGTGATGGACCGGCTGATCCAGCAAGCCCTGCTGCAAGTGATGGACCCGATCTTTGACGCTCACTTCTCATGGTACAGTTACGGTTTCAGACTGGGGAAGCGAGCGCATGACGCTGTACTCCAGGCACAACGGTACATCCGTGATGGCTACAGATGGGTGGTGGACATCGATCTGGAAAAGTTCTTTGACCGGGTGAACCACGACATGCTCATGGCAAGGGTAGCAAGGAGAGTGAAGGACAAGCGTGTCCTGAAACTGATCCGTGCATACCTGAATGCCGGAGTCAAGGTCAACGGGGTGTGTCAGAGGACGGAGGAGGGAACGCCGCAAGGCGGACCGCTGAGCCCGCTTTTGGCGAACATCCTGCTGGACGATCTGGACAAGGGACTAACCCGACGCGGGCTGAAGTTCGTCCGCTATGCAGATGACTGCAATATCTTTGTGGCCAGCAGGCGTGCCGGAGAACGTGTCATGGAATCGGTGATTCGCTTTCTGGAGGGGAAGCTGAAACTGAAGGTGAACCGGGACAAGAGCGCGGTAGATCGCCCGTGGAAACCGAAATTTCTGGGCTTCAGCTTTCTGTCGGACAAAAAGGCGACGATTCGTATAGTCCCGAAAACCATCTCCCGATTCAAGGAGAGGGTGAGGGAGATCACGAATCGCTCCCGTTCGATGCCGATGGAGGAAAGAATCCGGAGACTGAACCAGTACACCATGGGAGGGGTCAGCTATTTCCGGCTGGCTTCCATGAAGACCCACTGTGAACGATTCGACCAATAGATGAGGCGGAGACTGAGGATGTGCCTATGGAAGCAATGGAAACGGGTGAGAACCCAAATCCGGGACTTCGGGCGTTGGGGGTCCCCGAATGGGCATGCCTCGTTATGGCCAACTCCCGGCGTGGGCCATGGGAAATGTCCCGGAACATCAATAACGCCCTTCCGACTTCCTATTGGGAAGCGAAAGGGCTGAAAAGCATGCTTTCTCGCTATATGGAACTTCGTCAACCTTTTGGAACCGCCTGGTGCGGACCCGCATGCCAGGTGGTGTGAGAGGACGGGGGATAGCCGCCCCCTTCTAACTCGATTTGATGGGCAGCCTTGTCGCGCTGTAAGCAGAAAAAATCTGCTTACAGGCGTCTGGATCGCATCGGAGCAGGCTGTAAGCAGAAAAAGTCTGCTTACAGGCGTCTGGATCGCATCGGAGCAGGCTGTAAGCAGAAAAAATCTGCTTACAGGCGTCTGGATCGCATCGGAGCAGGCTGTAAGCAGAAAAAATCTGCTTACAGGCGTCTGGATCGCATCGGAGCAGGCTGTAAGCAGAAAAAGTCTGCTTACAGGTGCCTGGAGTGCATCGGAGCAGGCTGTAAGCAGAAAAAGTCTGCTTACAGGCGTCTGGAGTGCATCGGAGCAGGCTGTAAGCAGAAAAAGTCTGCTTACAGGTGCCTGGAGTGCATCGGAGCAGGCTGTAAGCAGAAAAAGTCTGCTTACAGGCGTCTGGATCGCATCGGAGCAGGCTGTAAGCAGAAAAAATCTGCTTACAGGCGTCTGGATCGCATCGGAGCAGGCTGTAAGCAGAAAAAATCTGCTTACAGGCGTCTGGAGTGCATCGGAGCAGGCTGTAAGCAGAAAAAGTCTGCTTACAGGCGTCTGGATCGCATCGGAGCAGGCTGTAAGCAGAAAAAGTCTGCTTACAGGCGTCTGGATCGCATCGGAGCAGGCTGTAAGCAGAAAAAATCTGCTTACAGGCGTCTGGATCGCATCGGAGCAGGCTGTAAGCAGAAAAAGTCTGCTTACAGGCCTTCGGTCTGCTGGTTCAGCGCGCTACTTGCGCATCACGCGGAAGGCGTCGGCCGCTGCGTCGATCGTGGCCTGGATATCCTCATCCGTGTGTGCGGCCGTGATGAACCAGGCCTCGTACTTGGAAGGGGCCAGGTTGATGCCGCGATCCAGCATCAGGCGGAAAAACTGCGCGAACAGCTCGCCGTCCGTATCCTGGGCCTCGGCATAATTGGTGACCGGATGATCGCAGAAATGGGTCGACAACGCGCCGCAGATGCGGTTCACCTGAAGCGGGATGCCGTTCGCATCAGCCGCTTCCTTCAGCCCCTGCGACAGCATGCGCCCGCGGCGGTCCAGCTCGTCGTAGAGGCCGGGCTCGCGCAGCGCCTCGAGGCAGGCGATGCCTGCCGACATCGAGGCCGGATTGCCGGCCATCGTGCCGGCCTGATAGGCCGGGCCAAGCGGCGCCACCTGCTCCATGATGTCGGCGCGTCCGCCATATGCGCCGATCGGCAGGCCGCCGCCGATGATCTTGCCCATCGCCGTCAGGTCCGGCACGATATCCGCATGGGCGTCCGGCATGCCGGCGAAGGTCTGGGCTGCGCCATAGTGGAAGCGGAAGGCGGTGATCACCTCGTCGAAGATGACGAGCGCTCCCGCTTCATGGGCGGCGCGGCAGATGCCGGCGAGGAAGCCCGGCTTCGGCATGACCATGCCGAAGTTGCCGACGATCGGCTCGACCATGACCGCCGCAACTTCGTCGCCCCAGCGCTCGAGAGCGGCAAGAAGCGCCGGCAGGTCATTGTAGGGGACGGTGATCACCTCGTTCGCGATGCTCATCGGGATCCCGGCGCTGTCCGGAATGCCGAGCGTCGAAGGGCCGGACCCCGCCGCCACGAGCACGAGGTCGGAATGGCCGTGATAGCAGCCGGCGAACTTGATCAGCTTCGTTCTGCCCGTATAGGCGCGGGCGACGCGGATCGTGGTCATGACGGCTTCCGTTCCGGAGTTGACGAAGCGCACCTTGTCCAGGCTCGGGATGGCCGCCTTCAGCATCTTCGCGAAGGTGTTCTCGAGCTCTGTTGGCGTGCCGAACAGCGTGCCGTTCTCCGCAGCTCGGATGATCGCCGCTGTCACATGGGGATGGGCATGGCCGAGGATGATCGGTCCGTATGCGGCGAGATAGTCGATATAACGGTTGCCGTCCTCATCCCAGAAATAAGCGCCTTGCCCGCGTTTCATATAGACCGGCGCACCACCTCCCACCGCCTTGAAGGAGCGGGAAGGGCTGTTGACGCCGCCGACGATATGCAGGAGCGCCTCCTGGTGCAAAGCTTCGGATCTGGATCGGTTCATGGCTGTATTCCTCCAGTACAGGTGTCGTTAATGGGGTTACGCGATGCCAATTAGAAACGGGCATGACGCGAAGTCGTGCCCGCTGCTGATATGAATGATGGTGGCGAGTCGGTAAGTCTCACTGGTCAGTACGGCCGTCCCCAACCTCTCTGGTTGCCAGCGTTAGTGGTGCCGGTGTTGGACTGCTTGAGGTGTAACCGGCAATTCAGTCTCGTTGGTTGCCGCCGCTCGCGCTTCTGCCCGTGCCAGCGTTAGTGGTGCCGGTGTTGGACTGCTTGAGGTGTAACCGGCAATTCAGTCTCGTTGGTTGCCGCCGCTCGCGCTTCTGCCCGTGCCATCGTTAGTGGCCGGTGTTGGACTGCTTGAGGTGTAACCGGCAAATCAGTCTCGTTGGTTGCCGCCGCTCGCGCTTCTGCCCGTGCCAGCGTTAGTGGCGCCGGTGTTGGACTGCTTGAGGTGGAACCGGCAATTCAGCCTCGCTGGCCGCTGCTGCTCGCGCTTCTGCCCGTGCCAGCGCCGCTTGTCCCGACGTTGTTGGTGCCGCTTGTGCCGGAACCGCTCGCTCCGCCATCGGTGGAGCCGTTGTCCGTATTCTCCTTCGTTGCATCCGACGTTTCGTTCACTGTATTGAACAATTCCTGGACATACTCCTGCAGCGCATTTTTGTTGACGGTGATGACTTCCATATGATTGATCGTCTCCTCGCGCAACAGATGCATCGGCGGCAGCTGCGCGGTGACCGGCTCCCTGTTCATGCTCTCGTAAGCGAGGCGAGCGAGCGAGATCATCTTGTTCGCAGGAATGTTCGTCGAGATGTACGGTTCGATCTTGCGCAGGGTGCTGGGCAGATTGAGCAGCGACGTCGTTGACGTCAGCTTGTCGGCCAGTGCCGACAGGAGAGCGCGCTGACGTTCTGTACGGGTGTAGTCACCCATGCGGTCATAGCGGAAGCGAACATATTGCAGCGCCTTGTCTCCGTCGAGCAGCTGCAGACCGGCCTTGAGGTCGATCTTGTACTCCGGATCCGTCGGGTCGTAGTAGTACATGTTTTTCTCAACCTCAAATTCGATGCCGCCAAGCGCGTCCACCAGCTTGATGAAGCCCTCGAAGTCAACGAATACATAATATTGAATATCAATGCCAAGCAGGTTGCTGACGGTCTCCATGGCCAGCTTGTAGCTGCCGAGGGCGAGTGCGGCGTTGATCCGGTTGGCATAATGTCCCGGGATGTCTGTATAGGTGTCGCGCAGGATGGAGAACAGATACGCCTGTTTGGTACCCGGATCGATCGAGGCGACCATGATCGTATCCGAGCGCGGCGGATCGTTCTTCGTCATGCCGCGGGAATCGCCGCCGAGCAACAGGATGTTCACCCGCTCGGTGCCCTCCCAGGCCGGCGGCTCCTGCGGCTGGTAGGCTTCCGGATTCTGCTCGCGGATCGTCTGCTCGTATTCGTCGAGCGGGGATTCGCCGTCGCTGATGTTCTGGCTGAATTTGATGATGGAATATACATAATAGCCCCCGTAAACGAACAGTCCCAGTACGATTACGATGGTGATACTAAGCAGGATTTTCTTGGTACGGACAGTCAAGAGAATCTTCCTTTCGAGGGTTCTTCGCTTCGGATATTAGTATGCTTTCCAATTACGCTGCTCAGGAGTCATCCTGTCAAGCGCAGCAATCCCCGGATCGGCATGACGAAAGTCCGCCGGTGATCCGGCGGAAGATGGCGCAGGTCGATATGTTCGAAGCGTCATTCCATTTGGCACATTAGACGTTTCACTTCGGGATAGGGTGTGCAAAACATGGTCAATCCGAAAAATTGCATTATACTTATTATAAAAGTTGATTGGAGCATGAGCAAGTTGGCATCTGTTAAGGTTTCATGGCATGGAGATGAGATGCGGACGAGCAAGCAGGGGCTCTGGATTTATACAAGGAGGTTAAAGAAAATGACATTGTTGCAGTTGGGTCAGCAGGCGCCTGACTTCGAACTCCCGGCTGCAGGCGGTCAGAAGGTGAAGCTGTCCGATTATCGGGGGCAGTATGTGGTGTTGTATTTTTATCCGAAGGATATGACGGCGACCTGCACGGCGGAGGCTTGCGACTTCCGCGATTATCATCCGGAGTTTGCCAATATGAATGTGAAGGTCATCGGCATCAGCACCGACCCGGTGAGCCGGCATGAGAAATTTGCGGACAAGTACGGGTTGCCCTTCCTGTTGCTGTCGGATGTCGACCATCTGGTGGCCGAGCTGTACGGCGTGTGGCAGCAGAAAAAGCTGTATGGCAGGGAATACATGGGGATCGTCCGTTCCACCTTCGTCATCGGCAAGGATGGCGAGCTGATCAAGGAGTGGCGCCAGGTGAAGGTGAAGGGGCATGTGGAGGAAGTGCTGGCCTACATCAGGTCGCTGGAATCGTGACGGGTTTGCCTGGCTCGTCCCGTTCGCCGATCCCTGGAGGAAGTCGGGAACGGGATCATGCGTGTCGGAGTAACGGCACTGGCAGGATGGAATTATTTATAGAAGCAGAAGCGACTGACGGTATCATGACGGTATCTGCTGCCAAATGAATGATACGGACTCGCGAGACGTGATTGCCTGAGATCGGATATGGCGATGACGTCTTGCGGGTCCGTTTGCTTTGACCATCCATGGATTCGGCCATAGGAGGCGAGTTACCATATGTAATTATATCTTACATAAAACTTCGTAATCAATGGAATAAAATTGTTTAGATTTACTATTCCAAGGCCAGGGTGTAATGTAATATTACACACTAATGATTTAGTGTGATAAAACATTACATAAAGATTGGGAGATGGAGTCATGCGAACAACAAGAAGAAGCATCGCTAAAAGTTGGATGGCATTGTTGCTGGTTGGGTCTCTGTTGCTCTCGCAATCCGTATATGCAGCGCCTTCCGCCGAAGCGGGCGGGAAGCTGACCAGGCTGGAAACCATCCTTCAGCCGATCATCGACTCCGCAATGGAAGCCGGTGTGGAAGTGGCGGTCGGGATCAAGGACCTGAGCGGCACCTATGGCGGTGAGAGCTTGCTGATGGGATCCGGGGATGCTTATCTGGCAGCCAGCACGATCAAGATGGCGATCGTTACCGCGCTGATGCAGGACATCGAAGCTGGCATCTATACTCTGAATGATGTGATCACGGTGACTCCTGAAGAGGTGGTGGGCGGCGCAGGCACGCTGCAGCAGGAGGAGTTCCCGCAGGACATCGAGATCGCCAGGCTGGCCAGGCTCATGATCATCCAGTCGGACAATACGGCGACGAATGTACTGATCGATCTTCTTGGATTCGAGCGCGTCAAGCAGTTGATCGACGAGCTGGGCTTCGACGTGATGCAGCTTGGGCGCAAGATGATGACCACTGCCAAGCCTCCGAAGGAAGAGAACTATGTCAATGCGGAGGAGCTGCTCATCCTGCTGGACAAGATCTATACCAGCGAGATCATCTCCGAAGCATCCCGAGACCAGATCCTCGAATGGATGAAGGATCAGCAGGTGAAGACGAAGTTCGGAGCCGCGCTGGCCGGCAAGCCGATCGCCCACAAAACCGGTGAACTGGGCGACGTCAGCCATGATGTCGGGTATTTCCTCGAGCCGGGCAAGGAGATCGCGATCGTCGTCCTGACGAAGGTGATGAAACCGGAGGATTCCGGCAAGGCGCAACAGCTTGGCAATCCGATCGTGCAGCGCATCGCCAGGGCCGTGTACAACTTTCTCCTTGACTACCCGGAGGTGTCCACGGATGAAGCGACATGGCCGGAGATGGCGCTGACCCTGCTGCCGATCATCGATCAGGCGCAGCGGGAAGGCATCCGCGTATCCGTTGGTTTGAAGGATCTGAGCGGCAAGACGAAGAAGGAAGCGGTGTTCGGCTCGGAGCAATCGTATGCGCCGGCCAGCACGATCAAGATGGCGCTGGTGACGGCGCTGATGCGTCAGGTGGACAGAGGGGTATTGTCCCTGGAGGACAGGGTCACGGTGCTGCCGGAGGTCGTCGTTGGCGGCACGGGCTCGCTCCAATACGAAACCTTCCCGCAGGAGGTGACGATCGAGCGCCTGGCCCGCCTGATGATCACCCAATCGGACAACACGGCGACCAATGTGCTGATCGACGTGGTGGGCCTGGATACCGTCCAGGAGCTGATGGACGATCTGGGGCTTACGGTCATGCATCTCGGGCGCAAGATGTTCGCCAGCGCGCCCACGCCACAGCAGGACAACTACATCAATGCGGCGGACCTGACGAGCCTGCTCAGCGAGATCTACGAAGGGGATCTGCTCTCCGCGCAGTCCCGCGAGCTGATCATCGGCTGGATGAAGGCGCAGGAGGTGAACACCAAGTTCGGCGCGGTGCTTCCGGATGTAACGATCGCTCACAAGACCGGGGAAAATGCGAACGTCACCCACGACACGGGATACTTCCTCATACCGGGCAAGGAAACGGCCGTGACGGTGCTCACGGAGGTGACCACGACCAGCGATTATGCCACGGCCCAGTCGATCGGCAATCCGCTCATCCAGAAAATCGCGGTTGCCGTATACGAGACGCTGGTCCGTGAATCCACCTATACTGATGTGCCTGCGGATCACTGGGCAAGTTCATATATCGAGGCTGTGACGAAGGCGGCGATCATCGGTGGGACCACCGGCACAACCTTCGAACCGGAGAGCGCCATGACGCGTGAAGAATTTGTGGCGATGCTGGCCAGGTCACTGGGGCTGACGAGCGACGGCGGCGAACCGTCGTTCCCCGATGTGCCCGGAGACAGCCTATATGCCGCGGAGATCGCGGCGGCTGAGAAGGCGGGCATCACGAAGGGCAAGCCGGACGGCACCTTCGGCTTCGGTGACGAGATCAGCCGCGCGGAGATGGTGACGATGCTGATCCGCGCATACGAGTATGCCAATGGCGCGGTGGAAGGTTATTCGTCGAAGCTGCCTTACAGCGACGGCGAGAGCGTGCCGGACTGGGCGCTGGAGGCCACGGCCAAGGCGACCTTCATCGGTCTGATCGGCGGTTACGAGGATGGCACCTATCGCCCGGGCGCATCGGTGACACGCGCCGAGGCAGCCAAGGTCATCGTGGAATTCCGAACGTTCTGAGCAGGGAATGGCCCCTATGAGGGACACCTTAGGGTGTCCCTTCCGCTTGCAGACAAGCTCCCGTGTGCTTCGATGGCAACGGGAGCTTGTTGTGTGATGGGTTCGGAATGGCACCCAGCCTTTCTGCCGGTATGGAACGGCGGGGATGAAGACGTAGTGGGCGCTTAGGGCAGGTGGGAATATGGGATATTCAGAAAATCCATATATATCCTTTGAAATATGATATTGTTAGAATGAGAGTATACCCATTACCGGATGAAGTGGTGAGAATGTGATCAGACGAATCATCCTGCTGGCGATCGTCGTTTTATTCCTGGCCGTTATCGTGCAGATCTATCTGGATACGAATTTCTTCAAGGTCGTTGAGGTTCAGCTCACGACAAGGAAGATACCGGCGGGAGAGGAGATCAGGATCCTGCAGATCAGCGACCTGCATGACAAGGTGTTCGGCAAGGACAATGAGTCGCTGGTGGAGGCCATTCATCAGGTCGATGCGGATGTCATCGTCATCACCGGCGATCTGATCGATCGAAGCACGAAGGATCTTGGGCGCGTGTTTTCGCTCGTGGAGCGGATCACCGCGAAGCATCAACGGGTGTATTTTATCTCCGGCAATCATGAGAATGCGAACCGGCTGCGACGTGAACTGCTCGACGGGCTCGTCAGTCGCGGTGTGATCGTGCTGAACAACGGGAACGTGGAGCTTGAGGTGCGCGGCACGGCGTTCAATCTGGCGGGCGTGGAAGACGGCCCGCGCAAAAACGTCAACCAGGCGATGGAAGGCATCAACCCTGACCTGTACACGGTCCTGCTGTCTCATCGGCCGGATCTGGTGGCCCGTATCGCGGAGATCCCCGTGGATCTGATCCTGAGCGGGCATACCCATGGCGGGCAGGTTCGTCTGCCGTTCGTCGGAGCGATCTATGCGCCGAACCAGGGCTGGCTCCCCAAGTACGACAAGGGGATGTTTCAGATCCTGGCCGACAGGCATCTGTATGTTGACAGCGGCCTGGGCACCACGCACCTGCCGATCCGTTTCCTGAACAAGGCCCAGATGTCGGTGATCCGGATCATCGGCTGCGGGTAACGGTCGGCGGGCGTTGGTGCGCCGGCAGCTTACATATGCACGAGCCAGCCAGCGGCAAGCGCGGCGATCCCGACGGTTGCCACGAGGATCTCGGTCCAGACGATCGAGGTTTTCATCAGGCGCATGGCGCCGAGATTCAGCAGGCTGTGTGCAGGAACGAGCAGCAGCACGAGCCATGGCTGGAACGCGATGAGCAGGGCGGCGCCGATGTGATAGGCGCTTGCCGTTATGCGTTCGATCACCCCGACCAGCGGGCTGAGATCAGTGCGCATCCCTTGCTGCTCCATCATCTGACGGGCCTGAACAGACTTCTCATCCGTACCGTTGGCGAGCACGATCATCATGATGCCGCTCATGACGGCGTAGACGACCTCGATCGCCGCCCAGCCTTGTCCGACCGACAGGGCATTGGGCAGCGAGAAGGAGGTCAGCGCCAGCACGATCAGCCGCACGGTCTCCTCCAGCGGCCCGGAGGAGCCGACGACGATGAGCTTGGCGGTCGAAGGGTTGGCGAACTTGCCCGCGAGGAGCGCAAGCGGGGCGCGCAGGAACAGGGCGATCATCCAGCCGAGGGCGCCGATGCCGAACGCTCCCCATTGGACGGGGTATCCCAGACTGCCGAAGACCAGGGCGTATGCGACCGGGACGGCAGCATACAGCGGCAGGAAGGGGATGAATGATTGGACGGTGTATGATGATTTGGCCATGATCATGTCTCCTTTGTGGTTGGATGGTCTGCTGGCTCCGGGATCGCGATGACGGCGAGATGGCGAAGCCTCCTGCCCGCCCGCGCGCTGTTCCCGCTGGCCTGGCTGATCCGTTCGCGAATCTGCGTGAGCAGCTCCAGAAATTCCTCGTCGTCCAGATAAACGGCCATCTTCCGATAGCTGACTCCGTCTGCGTAGACATCGTAATGCTCCTGGGCCAGATATCTGCCGTAATCGTTCATCAGGTTCGACAGGAAGGCGGAGAACAGGCGCAGATGCTCCTCGCTGCTCATCCCTCGCACATCTTCCTTTCCCAATATGCCGTTGCCTTCAGGGAGCGAATAGATCTTCTCCAAGGCGCCTCTGACCTGCCGATGATTCTCGACAGACAGGATGCCGCCCCGGGCAAGAATGCCGAGCTGGCGATACAGGGTGGCCTGTGGAATATCCGGCAGCTGCTGCGCGATCTGTTGCGGCGTCATCCTGCGCGAGCCAGCCAGCAGGGTGATGATGCGGATGCGGACCGGATGCAGGATGAGGTCGGCTTTGCTGAGGTTCTTGCTCATGGTCATGCTCCTTGTCAGCTTATTATTATCAATAATGATAATAATATAAATGATGATAATAGTCAATGACGGGCGGCGGGTCTTTCTATCAGGTCTATTTCTCCCGGTCAGTCCATATAATTCTAGCAATCGGTCGGGCTTGGAGGGAGAAAGGATGAAGCTGAAGGCTGTGCGCGGCAAGCGGCGCATATGGTGGCGGAGAAGGGCGGCGCTGTTGGTATCGTTGATGCTGCTTTCCTGGTATATCCATGTTGATGAGATGATAGAAGCGAGCGGATCGGTGATCAGGTCGGGCCATGAGCGGGCATGGGGACAGGCATCCGCAGCGGTGCATGCGGTTGTGGAGATGGATGTTGGTGGACGTGAGCAGGCTTGGATCAGCGGAAGGACGGATCAGGCGGGATATGACTTTGCGGAGGGATCGGAGTCTGCATCGGATCAAACGATGATGGGGATGAGTGTCGGTAGTCGTGGGCCGGATTGGATTGACGGAAAGCCGGTTGATGCGGGATATCACTTTGCGAGGGAATCGGAGTCCGTAGCGTATCATGAGGTTATGGAGATGAATGTCGGTAGTCGTGGGCCGGACTGGGTCGACGGAAAGCCGGTTGATGCGGGACATGGTCATGCAAGGGAGCTTGCGTTGGAGGACCGCGGGGACATCGCATATAACCCTGGACATGCACAGTTGGCTGCTCGTCACAGGCAGGCGGTTGTTGAACCTGGTAAAGATGGGCCGGGTTTTGCGGTTGCAGAGATACGGGAGGCTGTCGAGAAGAGTACAGGAGATGTGGCACGTTCAAGGCGGGCTGTAGAGGTTGTGTATGCCCGTGCACAGGAGCCGGTTACTCGCAATAGCGAAGACGGGACAGGGCTTGCGTTTGCGGGGAAGCGGGTTGATGTCGGGGGGAGTGCAGGAGAAGTGGCACGTTCAGGGCGGGCTGTAGAGGTTGTGTATGCCAGTGTGCAAGAGACCGTCGCTCGTAATCGAGATGACGCTGAGAAGCAGGCTGGTTCGGGGGCCAGCGTGCAGGAGCAGAAGGAGATCTATCGGAGGCTGGCTGCTGGCGAATCGGTGACAGGCGATTCGGATAGATCCTATCGGGTGCCGGACAAGCCGACCGTCTATCTGACCTTCGACGACGGGCCTTCGACGTTGACGCCGAGAGTGCTGGATATCCTGGCAGAGGAGAAGGTGCGGGCGACCTTTTTTGTCCTGGGCAGTCTAGTGGAGCGATATCCGGACACGGTGAAACGGATCGTCGAGGAGGGCCATGCCATCGGCAATCATTCGTATGACCATGAATATGAGCGGTTGTATACGAATTTTTCATCCTTCTTCGAGCAGGTGACGCAAACCGATGACGCCATCTGGCGCACGACTGGCATACGGACGCGGCTGTTTCGCGCGCCGGGAGGAACTTACCGGCACTTCGATCCATTCTACTCTTACTATATGGATCAGGCGGGATACCTCGTATATGACTGGGATGTGGATAGCGGCGATTCGCGGCGGAAGGGGGTGCCGGCGTCGGAGATCATCGCCAATGTGCAAGGGGCGCCTCTGAAGCATCAGTTGATCGTGCTGTTTCATGACGGCAGCGGGCATGAGGAGACGGTACAGGCTCTTCGGGAGATCATCCGGTATTACAAGAGGCTGGGGTACCAGTTTGCGGCGCTGGACGCTTCGGTTGAGCCGAGGCGGTTCACGCCGGGAACCCTGAAATGGAAGCGGACAACGAGCTGGCAGGATCATGTCCGGAATATGGAACTCGTCGCCACAGTGCGTGAGATGAGGGAGGAGGCCTATGAAGCCTCAACGGATGAAGAACGATTGATGCTGGTGGTGAATGGGCGGCGGTATGAATGGGGGGCAGAGGATTTCTACGTGCTGGATGGCCACTTTCAGGTGAAGCTGGCAAGAATCGTGGAAGCGCTGGGACCAGAGATAGGAAGAGCGGCAGCATCAAGGTGGTACGCCAGCGGTCGGGTGTATGGGCCAGGCGATGTCAGGATGAGGAGCGTGCCCGTGGCAGATGCCAGGCTGCATTCGCTGCTGATGCCTGCTAACGTTCGGATCGGGAGAGCGGGATGCTGCGCGAATCTGGCATCGGGGACGCACACCGGTGGTCTTGCGTATGAGCAGGGTGTGTTCGGAATATGGAGTGGGTTTGTGTCGGGTGCCGGGCTGCATTCGCTGCTGATGCCTGCTAACGATCGGACCGGGAGAGCGGGATGCTGCGCGAATCTGGCATCGGGGACGCACGCCGGTGGTCTTGCGTATGAGCAGGGTGTGTTCGGAATAAGGAGCGTGCCCGTGGCAGATGCCAGGCTGCATTCGCTGCTGGCAATGGTCACGGTCAGGGACGGCGAGCTGTATCTGCCTCTGCGCAGAACGGTTGAGCTGCTGGGCGGATCGATTCCTGCCTATGATCTGAGCCGTGCGGTCAAGGAAGTGCAGGTGCGAATATAGACCGGCTGCTGCATAAGGGGTGCAGCTTGATGGATGCATCTTGGGACGCGGATGGGTGTACGAAGGCTGTGTTTCCATCGATTGTTGCTGATAATCGGATGGCACGGTTATCGTATCGCGTATATGTCGGTTGAGTTGTACGATTTTTCGTACAAAAATGTGTGGCGGATGGCAGGATTGGAGCGAGTTGTACGATTTTTTATACAAAATAGTGCTGAAGATGAAAGAAATGGAGTGTTTTGTACGATTTTTCGTTCAAAATCTTGCGTAAGATGGTGCAAATGGATCAAGTTGTATGATTTTTCGTGCAAAATCTTTCTTCACATGCAGAGTCAGGTTTGATTGTACGATCTATCATACAAAAATGTGTTGCAGACAGCCGGATTGCAGGGAGTTGTGCGATTTTTCATATAAAGCCGTGTCGCCGAGCGCCGAGGGGGTCTTGTTGCGTCGGGGAAAGCTTGTTCATATGACAGGGTTAAGATAGTGGCGATCAGTCAATACTGATAGCGAGATTCGTATATTTAGGAGGATGACGAGCCATGCGTTCATCGCTATCAGTGATAGGATTTGATCAGCAGCATGAACTTATCAAAAGCATGATAGACAATGTTGAGAGAGTGATCAGAGGCAAGCGCGAGACGATCAGGACGGCGATGATCGGGTTGCTCGCCGGCGGCCACCTGTTGCTGGAGGACGTGCCGGGCGTCGGCAAGACGATGCTGGCGAGGGCGCTTGCCCAGACGGTCAGCTGCACGCTGAAGCGCATCCAGTTTACGCCTGATCTGCTGCCTTCGGATATTATGGGAGTTTCGATCTACAATCAGAAGCTGCAAGATTTTCAGTTTCGGCCAGGGCCCATTATGGCGAATTTCGTGCTGGCGGATGAGATCAACCGAACTTCACCGAAGACGCAGGCAGCGCTGCTCGAGGCGATGGAGGAGGAGCATGTGACGGTGGATGGCGTGACCTATGACTTGCCGAAGCCGTTCATCCTGATGGCGACGCAGAATCCGATCGAGCATGAGGGGACATTTATGCTGCCGGAGGCTCAGCTTGACCGCTTCATGCTGAAGCTCTCGCTGGGTTACCCGGATGCGGATGCGGAGATGGATATGCTGGAGCTGACGGCGAGAAGGCATCCGATCGAGACGCTGCGCCCGATCATCAGCAAGGAAGAGCTGATTGAGCTGCAGAAGCGCGTGCGGGAGATTCATGTCGACCGCTCCTTGCGCGAATATATCATCCGCCTGGCGCAGCTCTCGCGGGAGCATCCTGCCGTGTGGCTCGGAGCAAGCCCGAGGGCTGCCGCAGCCTTGATGCGGGCGGCTCAGGCGAGAGCGATGATGGCGGACAGGGCGTACGTCATCCCCGACGATGTGAAGGCGATGGTGAAGCCGGTGTGGGGGCATCGGTTGATCGTGAAGGCGGAAGCCAGAGCCAGGGGCAAAGATTCATCCGCGATCCTGGACGAGCTGCTGCATCGGGTGCCGGTGCCGAATTTCCGTCAGGCGGCCGGTGAGGGACGATGAAGCGCGCGGCATCGGCCGGGGCCGTGCGCATCATGCCCGGTGTCATGGGACAAGCCTGGTGGCTGCTCTGCACCGCTGCGGCCTGGTACTGGGCGCTTGAATTCGGCGGGCAGGCGGCGTGGTTCGTCGCGATGACGACCGGCACGCTGATGGTGTATGCGGCATTGGCGCAGATCGGACTGTCGCAGAGACTGTCGCTGACTCGCGAGGTATCGCGTCACGAGGCGCACGCAGGCGAGGCGATCCAGGTGACGGTGTCGATCCGCCGGCAGGGGCCGCTGTTTCCCTTCGTCTGGATCATCGTGCGAGATGAGCTGAAGGGACCGGACGGCAAGCCGGCGTATGATCACCGCAAGATGGTGTTTCCCGGTTTCCGCAGGCGGGTCGAATATGGCTATGAGATCCCGCGGCTCAGGCGGGGGATCTATACGTTCGGGGCGGCGACGATCGAGGCAGCGGAGCCCGTCGGCATCGTCGGCCGCCGCTGGAGGCTGGACGGCGCAGGTCCGCGCCGTCTGACGGTGTATCCGCAGCCGATGGCGGAGGCTGCGCTGGAGATGCCGCGGCACTCCGGCGACAGCCGGGCCGCGGCCGTGGCGGCGATGGCGATGGTCGAAGCCTCGCCGCTCGTCAGCACCGTGCGCGAGTATGCGCACGGTGATCCGCTGCAGCGCATCCACTGGCGGAGCACGGCTCGCACCGGCGAGCTGAAGACGAAGGAGCCGGATGCGCTGCAGCAGGGCCGCGTCGCCGTCGTCCTCGACGACGCGGCGCGGGCCTACGGGCGCGGGCGCATGGCGCGCGCCCGGTTCGAGACGGCGGCAAGCGCAGCTTGCGCCGTCATGTACGACGCCAAGCGGCACGGCTTGGCGGTCGAGCTCTGCTGCGGCACGCAGATGGCCGCAGCAGAGGCGGAAGCGCCCGCAACGGCGGTGCGGCGGGCGCTGGAGCTGCTCGCGCGGGCTGAGCCGCGCGGTGCGGCGGCGATCGGCGACGTGCTGCGGCAGCGCGCAGCACGGCTGAAGCCGGAGGTGCCGCTCATCGTCATCACGCCGCGGCTGGATGGGCAGCTCGTGGATACGCTCGCCCTGTTGCGCAAGCGCCGCATCGCCGTAACTCTCCTTTATATCGGCCAGGCAGCCACAGCCCGCGTGCAACCTCCTGGATCAGGCAACGGCCAGGCGTGGAGCGATCCGGCAGTTGCGGACGGCGATCTTCGTAGCGCGGATCGCGGCGCACTGAACAACGTCCAGGTATCTGATGAAAGCAGGACGGGTGTGGAAGCCTCGCAGGTGCATGGAGCGGCTGACCTGATGCCAGCCGAGGAGAAGCGTTTCCTGCGCCAGTTGGAAATCCTGGGCTGCCGTACGAGGGTGATCGCCCTTCAGCCTGATCACGAGCTCGTGCCCCCCGGGATGCACGAGGAAGGACGCATGCCGGGAGGTGCCATCCGATATGGCTGACTCTGACAAAGCTATGCGAGTTGCCCCATGGCGGGATTCGGCCATCGAGCATCGCGACCTCACCGTGGTCCACCCGGAGTCCGGCCATCTTCCCGGTTCACAGCAGAATGATCGACTTGATCAGGGCGGTCAGCGGGACACTCAGCCGCAGAATGTTCGATCCCGCAAACCTGCAGACCCCGAAGATTACCCATGGCTGACGATGGGGATGGCCTCGCTGCTGCTGTTCATCCTGCTCGTGGAATGGTTGCGGCCGATGCAGCAAGCCTCGGCGATCACGCAGGTTTATATGCTGGAGCCCTTCCAGCTCGCCCTGTTCGGCTTCGTGGCGCTGGATTATCTGCGCATCCACGGCTTGCTCCTGTGGCCGCTGAAGCTCGCTGTGGCGCTCCTGGTGATCAGTGTTTTTTTCTATGACAGCTATCTGTATGAACGTTCCTGGTGGGAGGCATACATCTCCGTTGCCATGCAGGATCTCGAAGCGCTGGCAAGCGGTCATACCACTGCTATAAGCGGTGAGAATCGGACGCTGCTCCTGCTCATCGGCATGGCTCTGGTGATTTACTCCCTGCATTACATCGTGGTGCGCCGCCAGTATGTTGGCTGGTTCGTCGCTGCTACGATCGGCTATCTGGCCGGGTTGCAGATCGTCTTTGGCCTCCCGACCACGTCTGGCATCATTCTCAGCCTTGCTGCGGGGTTGCTGATGATCGTGCTGCTTGCGCCTGTGCGCTGGCGATCGATCCTGGATTTCGAGATGTCAGCAAACGAGAGACTGGACCGCGCTGTGCGGGACCCATCGGCAGGAGGAGTCACTCCGAACCAGGCAAGGAACCAGACTGCTGTTGGAGATGCCGCATGGATGAGGGACAGCTCCGGCAGCACGACAGGCCTGTTCGCCAAGGCCGGCGCAGCTGCGAGGAGTGCTGCTGGATACGCGGGGGCGATATGCATCGCGTTAGCAGCGCTGGCTTCAGGATGGCTGGCGGCGGAGGACGAGCCGAGGCTGTCGCAGCGGCTCAGCTGGAATGCGCTGGAGTTCGCCCAGGATGTGGCGAGATGGACGAACGGGAGATGGTCCATCCCGGCTGATCGGGATTGGTCCGGCTTCGCGAACCTCTCGCTGAGCGGCTATTCGTCCGGCGATTACGAGCTGGGCGGCAGCGTCATCCCGGCGAACTTCCCGATCTTCACGGCGCGATCCGGCAAACTGACCTACTGGCGCGGAGAGACGAAGTCGTACTACGACGGAGCTGGCTGGCATGATTCGCCCGCCGGGTCCGGCGACTCGTCAGATGGGTCGACGCAAGCGATGGACGACGAGCTGACGATCGAATCGTTCCTGTCCATGACGCCGATCGAGCAGGAGGTTCATCTGGACAGCACCGCTGCCATGTTCCTGCAGGGGACGCTGTTCGCGGGCGGGACGATCACGGATGTCGCGGAGCTTGCCGCCAGCGACGGCAGACTCCTGGACCCGCAGCTTTATCCGCCTCTGCAGGATGCGAAATCCCGGCGTTACATGGTGGACGCAGGAGAAGCGGTGCTCGGATCCTATCGGATCACGGTGGTTCCCGTTCCGCATGACAGCCTGGATGCGCCGCTGATCGACGAAGCCTACCGGGCAGCAGTTGAACGCGGAATCACCAGCAGCCTGACGGCGGAGGAAGGAACGCACGACAGTCTGGATGCGCCGCTGATCGACGAAGCCTATCGGACCTCAGTTGAACGCGGAACCACCAGCGGTCTGACGGAGGAAGAACGCTTGCGCTATTTGCAGTTGCCGGAAATGGGCGAACGGGTCTATGAACTGGCCGCACAGCTGACCGCCTGGGCGGAGACGGACCTGGACAAGGCGCGGGCGATCGCCGCCTATCTTCGCACAACTTACACATATGATCTGAACGCCAACGACAAGCCGGGAGAGGACAGCGAGTTCGTCGAGCATTTCCTGTTCGAGCAGCGGACCGGATATTGCGACCATTTCTCGACGGCGATGGCGGTGCTGCTGCGCATGAACGGCATTCCGTCCCGCTGGGTCAAAGGCTTCGCGCCGGGAGAAGTGCAGGTGGATGAAGCCGGCCATGTATGGAGCGACGTGCGCGCGCTTCATGCTCATTCCTGGGTGGAGGCCTATATCCCGGGAATCGGCTGGGTCGCCTTCGAGCCCACCCCTTCGTATGCGGGAAGTCTCGAATCAGCTTCCGTCGTTCTGGCAGCGAAGTCACCAGATTCGGACGGCATGTCGTCCGGTGGGGTATGGTGGCAGGGTCCCGCATGGATCCTGGCCTCAGAAACGATGAAGGAGGTGGAGCAGATGGATGGAGACTGGCTGGCCTGGTTGGAGATGAAATGGACAGCCTGGAAGGAAAGGTTCATGTCCGTCCCCTGGTCAGAGGCGGTGATCGGAGGGACAGCAGCGGCCGCGGTCATCGCGCTGATCGTCATCCTGTACATGCTGCTGCGGCACAGGCTCAGCTACATGCGCCTCGAACGGCGCATCAGCCAGATGGAGCGGCGCGGCGGAACAGCCCTCATGCTCGAGCTGATGTGGCAACGCATCATCCGCAAGTATGGGCCGATCCAGCCGGGGCAGACGCTGCGCGAGTATGTCCAGTCGCTGGAGCTGCGAAGGGACGGGCAGCGGGAAGCGTTCGTGGAGCTGGCGCTGCTGTACGAAGCGATCCGCTACGATGAGCGGCTGCCGGAACGCATCTCGCGCGGGCGCATGAGCCGCCTGTGGCGAGAGGCGATCGGATAAGGCGGTGATCGTCCCGGACGGTGTGCCCAGGGAGGCCGCCCAATCGGTGAACCGGGCTGCGTCCTGAACGGCGGAGCCCATGAGGCCTCCAGGCGATGAGCCTGGCCACGTTCCGGGCGGCTCGAAAGGCATCTCAAGCGGCCGTACCACATCCCGAGAGGCATCTCAAGCGGAATCCCGCGATTGATTCCAAACGGTGAGCCGGGCTGCTACAATCCGGCTCGTCCTGGCGGCCTCCCGGGCCCGTCTGCCTGTCCCTAAGGTCTCCCAATCGGTGAACCGGGCCACGTCCCGTGTTACACCACATAATGGCCACCCAGACGGTACCCGGGACCACATCCCGGGCCGCGGACCGCCCGTTTGGCGCACTTCCTTGACGTTCGTGAACGGCTTTCTATATAATGATGACATTCGATGACAAGCCTCTGTACGCGGAGGTACATATACAGGAGGACGCAAATGAACAAGCCGGAAGAAATGATCGTCGTACTGGACTTCGGCGGCCAGTACAATCAGTTAATCGCACGCCGCATCAGGGATCTGGGCGTGTACAGCGAGCTGATGTCCTATCAGACGTCAGCGGCCAGGATCGCCGAGCTGAAACCGAAGGGCATCGTATTCTCGGGCGGACCGGCGAGCGTATACAGCGAGAATGCGCCGCTCGTTGACCCGGGTGTGTATGAGCTGGGCATTCCAATCCTCGGCATCTGCTACGGCATGCAGATGATGTCGCATCAGCTGAACGGCCGCGTCGAGCGCGCCGGCAAGCGCGAATACGGCAAGGCGATCGTCGAGTTCGCCCCGCATTGCCAGTTGGTGCAGGGCATGGATCTGAAGCAGCAGGTATGGATGAGCCACAGCGACCGCGTCGCCGAGCCGCCTGCCGGTTTCATCGTCGACGCGAGCACCGAGCATGCGCCGATCGCGGCGATGAGTCATCCGGAGCGCAGGTTCTATGCGGTGCAATTCCATCCGGAAGTGGTCCATACGCTGTACGGCAACGACATGCTCAAGAATTTCCTGTTCAACATCTGCGGCTGCAAGGGCAACTGGTCGATGGAGACCTTCATCGAGGACACGATCCGCGATATCCGCGAGCAGGTCGGCGACCGCAAGGTGCTCTGCGCGCTGAGCGGCGGCGTGGATTCCTCGGTAGTCGCCGTGCTGGTGCACAAGGCCATCGGCGATCAGCTGACGTGCATGTTCATCGATCACGGCCTGCTGCGCAAACATGAAGCCGAGAGCGTCATGGAGACGTTCGTCGGCAAGTTCGACATGAAGGTGGTCAAGATCGACGCGCGCGAGCGTTTCCTCAGCAAGCTGCGCGGCGTGGAGGATCCGGAGCGCAAGCGCAAGATCATCGGCAACGAATTCGTGTACTGCTTCCAGGAGGAGTCGGAGAAGCTCGGCAAGTTTGATTTCCTCGCGCAGGGCACGCTCTATACCGACATCATCGAGAGCGGCACGGCGACCGCGCAGACGATCAAGTCGCACCACAACGTGGGCGGTCTGCCGGAGGACATCAAGTTCGAGCTGGTGGAACCGCTGAAGGCGCTGTTCAAGGACGAGGTTCGCAAGGTCGGCGAGGAGCTGGGCCTGCCGCGCGAGATCGTATGGCGTCAGCCGTTCCCGGGTCCGGGGCTGGCGATCCGCGTGCTTGGCGAAGTGACGGAAGAGAAGCTGGAGATCGTGCGCGAATCCGATGCGATCCTCCAGGAAGAGATCGCGAAGGCGGGACTCGACCGCGAGATCTGGCAGTATTTCACCGCCCTGCCGAATATGAGGAGCGTCGGCGTCATGGGCGACGAGCGCACCTACTCCTACACCGTCGGCATCCGCGCCGTCACGTCAATAGACGGCATGACCGCAGACTGGGCGCGCATTCCGTGGGACGTGCTGGAGAAGATCTCCGTGCGCATCGTCAATGAAGTGGCGGGCGTCAACCGCGTCGTCTACGACATCACATCCAAGCCGCCGGCTACGATCGAGTGGGAATAAGTCGAGCAATCGCATATGCATCGACAGGTGCCATGTCGGCACCTTTTTTATTGAGGCACCCAGCCAATCAAAAAGCCCCCGGACAGGAGCTGTTCGGGGGCTTGTCCGGATTCCTCATTCATTAAAAATCCGGCCTGTAGAAATACCATGGATCGATATGGATGGCCTTGTCGGTCGGGTCATAGAATACGTCAAAATCGACCATCGCGGCGATATCGCGGAGCTTGACATAGTTGTTGCCGTTGATCGTGTAGGCCGTAACCTGGACCGGCTCTCCATTGAAATAGATCGTGGATGTGGAGAGCGTGGCCTTCTGCGGCGCCGTATTGTTCGAGATCGTCATCTCGCCGCCTACCGGCACATACTCTTCATCTGTCGTGATGCTGATGGCGTTGTTCTTGCCATCCCATTCGACCGAGAAGCTGCTCGCCGTATCATTCAGGATATACGCCAGATCGCGGAGCTTGAAGTAATTGTTGCCGTTGATCGTGTAGGCCTGGAATTGGACTTCCTCGCCATCCACATAGATTTTGGAGCTGTTCGGCTGGGCCGTGGCGGTTGCCGCCGCCTGAGGCTTGTTCTCCGCCAACATCTCCGAATGCTTGAAGCTGTCAAACATGATGTACATGTTGTAAGCATAAACGATCAGCTCATAGTCTTCATCGTAAACATACAAGTCGACCAGGAAAATCTCGTTTTCCGGGTACATGCTGTTCATATCATAGGTGTACTCCACCTGACCATCCAGGAGCTCCAGGGATTCCTGAATACCCAGCTGGCCGCCGTATGCGCTGGCGAATTGAACAATGACGTAACGGGCATCCGGATTGTTGGTTTCAACGCGATATTTCAGGGGGCTGAATTTCCAGGAATTCACTTCCTTGACAGCAGGCGTCTTGAGCACCGGAACATCCACTACCCTTCGCTGGTAAATCTCCCAATCGTCGCCGAACACCCTCTCAATCTTGTCGGCAAATTGATCGAAACGGATCGCATAATGATAGCCTTCATAATCAAACTCATAGCTGTACGGGTTGGTCAATTGCGCATCTTCCGTTGCGGCGAATGTCGGCATCGATGCCAGCAATGATCCGATGAGCGCGATGATGAGTACGATGGATGTTTTTTTCACGATTTACCTCTCCATTCTTTATTGTGTTCATGGACCTGCATGGATTTCCAGGCACGGTGTTCGTTCGCATATTCACATTAGTCCGATTGCCTGTTCACTCCCTTTTTTTTTTCAAACGAAAACCGCCCGAAGACGCAGGTAACGTATATTATTCTAGATTTATGTGATATTTTCCTTTTAATAAAGGAAGCGGATTCCAATATACTGAAAGCATGTCGATCAATTGCGAAATGAAACGACTAGAAATGGCAGTCGGTAGCAGGACAAATCGACCAATAAAGATAAATTAACGTTCTATTTCTATAAAATCGATTGATATAAATACCAATTGATAGAATAGCAATCGACACGAAACGTCATATCTGAGATAATCGTAATATTGAAAAGAGCTGGTATATGAAGCGAATCGAATAGAATCGACTGGACCGCATGCTGTAGGCTATGGCAGTAATTGCAGTTTGGGGAGGACAAGCGCGGATGATACAAACATGGCTGCAAGTGACGGAAGAGTGGTTGGCAAGCGAGAAGTGTGTCGAGAATGAGCAAACAGCTTACAGCAGGAGTGCATGGGATCATGCCGGACAGCCTGCGGTTGGGGTTGATCAGGTCAGACGCTGGTTCTCGCATCTGAAGAAACGGGCTGGCCTTCAGGAAGAGATCGCGATGTTCACGATTCCGAGGCCGAAGTCCTTTGAGCTGGACGAGCTCATCGCGGTATACGACGGTGAGGAGCTGCTCTTCGGTTATCCGATGCAGAGGCTGACCGGAGAAGCAGGCGGCTGGAGCCGCAAGGGGGTGCTGGACTTCCTGCATTTCTTCGCGGATGTGAGAGGCAAGACAGAGGAAGAGGCCGGAACTCGGGCACAGTTAGTCAGGAAAGCGGGGTTGGATGATGGATTGGCTTCGGCCGAAGCTGCGCTGGCTTCGGATGATGCGGCGGATAGGAGGACATCCGGCGCAGGCATGGAGACAGGCGCAGGGGAGCAAGCGGCCGGCAAGGAAGAGACGGATGCGGACGCCAGGGCGGCGACAGGCGCGGATGATGCAGCTGAGGTCGAGACGGCAGGAGAAGCGGCGGCTGAAGCGGGTGCGCAGGTGCTGTCAGCAAGCGGCGTCGTTGGAGCGGTAACGGGCGCGCGGGCCACGACGGCGGACGGATCGGGCGAAGTTGAAGCGAACGCAGCCGTATTAGTAGAAGCGTGTGCGCAGGATCGGTCAGCAGGAGACGTGGTTGGAACGGAAGCGGCCGCGCGGACCATGACGGCGGACAGATCGGGCGAAGCGGAAACGAACGCAGCCGAATCGGCAGAAGCGTGTGCGCAGGATCGGTCAGCAGGCGGCGTGGTTGGAGCGGAAACGGTCGCGCGGACCATGACGGCGGACGGATCGTGCGAAGCGGATGCGGGCGTCAAGTTCGCAGCACGGGTCGAGGCGGAAGATGAAGGCGCGGCAGAAGCTGAAGCTGGTGCTCAGGCGGCAGCTGTCCATGAATCGGCTATAGCTGCTGTCGGCACTACTAAACCGGAAGCTGGCGAGCCCGGTCCGGTTGTCGATGTCGCACACGCAAGGGAAGCGGAATCGGAAGAAACGTACATAACGGTTATCGATGATATCGAAGTGCCTGCGGACTGGCATGACATCGATGCGGACATGGCGGTGGCGCCGGTATCGAACGGGGACGGGCATGCCGCCAGGGCTGAACGCTCTGTGCCTGCCGCGGCGATCCGGTCCCTGCAGACGGGCCTCAGGCATGTCGAGCAGGCGATCGAGGCGACGATGGAGCTGCATGCGGCGGCTCCCGCTTCATCGAAGAAGCTGCTCAGGCTGCTGTTCGCAGCGGAGGATCATGTGCGGGACGCGGAGCATCAACTGGCTCACACCGCCGGGGAGGGGGTGGGCCGATGATCGATCTGAACGCGATCCTGCTGAAGCACAAGGTGTTTGTCGATACGAGCTCATGGATGTTCCCTCCGTCGGAAGCCTTTTTCCACGGGCCGATGGAGCAGGCGCTCAGAAGCACGGGACAGAAGCTCGTGCTGCCGGGCAAGGTGCTCGAGGAAGTGAAGAAGTTTCTGAATCACGAGGATCAGGAGAAGCGCACGCGCTCGCGCACGGCGGCCTCCATCCTGCAGAAGTACATAGATGAAGGGCTCGTCCAGGTGTTCGGCTCGCAGAACGATCCGTTCACCGACCAGACGATCCTCTATGTGTTCCAGCAGTTCCGTGTCCGCTATCATCTGGCGCTGATCACGCAGGACAAGGGGCTGGCGACGGATGTATACAATCTGAACCATCAACGTGCGGTAAGCGGCCAGCCGATCCGCGTATTCCGCGTCAATATGCACGGCCAACTGTCGGAATGGCGCTTCGATGACGGTTCCGGTACGCAAGCCGCACCTGGCGCTGCGCCCCGCCATGGACGCCACCGCGAGGCCAGGCAAGGGGACGACGCCGGCCAATCGCCTCATCCGAAGAAACCGCATGCGGAGCTGGGCGTGGACGACGAGCAGACAGCCGAGGACGACAAGCCGATCATCAGGTTCCGACTCGGCACGCATGTCGAATCCGGCGGCAATGAACTGATGTCATGCCGTCATCTGCCCGGAGAGGGGGACGCGGTGATCTCCGCCAGGTACGGCCAGGTCCGGCTCGGCGAGCCGATCGGACGCGGCGGCGAGGGCGACATCTACCGAACGGACACCGGACTCGTCTGCAAGATCTACAAGAAAGAGAAGCTCACGCAGGCGAGATGCGAGAAGCTGAAGCTGATGCTCACGGTGCCGGTGGAACGGAAGGGCATCTGCTGGCCGAGAGATATCGTAACCAATCAGTATGGCGAATTCGTCGGCTATCTGATGGATGCGGCCGAAGGCAAGCCGATGCAGACCTGCCTGTTCGCCAAGCCGGTGCTGCTCAAGAATTTCCCGGACTGGACCCGGGCCAATCTGGTCAAGCTGTGCCATACGATGCTCTCGCAGATCGAATATCTGCATGAGCGGAACATCATCATCGGCGACATCAACCCGATGAATATCCTGATAAAGAATGACCGGGAGGTCTACTTCGTCGATACGGACAGCTATCAGATCGAGAATTATCCTTGTCCCGTCGGCACGGTCAACTTCACCGCTCCCGAGATCCAGGGCAAGAACTTCGGCACGTTCCTGCGCACCTTCGAGCATGAGTACTTCGCGGTGGCGACGCTGATCTTCATGACCCTGCTGCCGGGCAAGCCGCCATACTCGCAGCAGGGCGGAGGAACGCCGGAGGACAACATCCGCAAGATGGACTTCCCGTATCCGTTCGGAGACGATTCGACGGGCAAGGCGCCGGATGGGCCGTGGCGCTTCATCTGGAGCCATCTGACCTACAAGGTGAAGGAAGCCCTGTACAAGACGTTCAAGGAAAATGAGCGGGTATCCGTATCCGAGCTCAAATTCCTGATCCAGCAATACCATTACAGCATCGTCAAGCAGTGGTCGAGCGACGAGCTCTTCCCGATGAGCCACAAGATTCCGGAAGGCAAGGCCGTCATGATGACCTGCTCCAAATGCGGTCAGGAGAAGCAGGTCCACATTAACCACAAGCAGAAGCTGGAGCAGGCCGGCAAGCCGTTCATCTGCGAGGAATGCTTCCAGCGCAATCGTCTGCAGCGTCTGCAGCGCATGCAGGCGGCCGCCGCAGGAACGACGGCAGCCTATCCCGGCAACGCCCAGCCGAAGCTGGGTGGAACGACGCAGGCGGGAACGCGTCCGCGAACGGGAGGGAGCACGGGACCGACCACGAATGCGCGCCCTGCAGGACCGACGGGTACGAAGGGACCATGGGGACCAACGGGTCCAACCGGGACGGGTGCGACCGTCCGCAAGCCGAACGCGGGTCCCCGCACTCCACCCCAGGCCGGAACCAGGCCGCAGGTATCGCCGGGATCGGGCGCGCAGAAGGCGCAGCCGGCTCGAAAGAAGTCGCTGCTGGATCGGCTGATCGATTTTCTGTCCAATATATAAAATCCACCAGACAACATGATAAAGGAGACGAAACGCGATGGATGATTTGTTAATCAGCACACAGGAACTGACCGAGAATCCGACGGCACGCGTGCCGATCTGCCTCGTGCTGGATGTGAGCGGCTCGATGACCGGTGCGCCGATCGAGGAGCTGAACAACGGCGTGAGGTATTTCATGGAGGCGATCCGCAAGGACGACATCGCCAGCGCGGCTGCCGAGATGGCCCTCGTTACCTTCGGCTCGACCGTGCAGAAGGTGCTGGATTTTGGCAGCATCCACAGGCAGGCGGTACCGACGCTGACAGCCGGCGGCCGCACGCCGATGGGCGCCGCGGTCAATCTGGCGCTCGATATGCTGGAAGCGCGCAAGCAGCTGTACTCGGCGAGCGGCGTCGATTATTATCAGCCGTGGATCGTGCTGATGACCGACGGCATGCCGACCGATGATGTGGAGCAGGCGGCTGCCCGCGCATGCCAGCTGATCAACAACCGCAAGCTGACGATCTTCCCGATCGGCATCGGCCCGGATGCGGACATGGAGTTCCTGAAGAAATTTTCGCCGAAGCGTCCGCCGCTTCGCCTGAAGGGCCTGAACTTCGTGGCTTTCTTCGAGTGGCTCAGCAAGAGCGTCTCGAGCACCTCGCAATCGATGCCTGGCGAGAAGGTGACGCTGGAGTCTCCGGCCAGCTGGGCTTCCTGGGAGACGCTGTAAGCCAGAACGATCTGCAACCTGAGAGTTTTACTGTGAATAGGAGTCGTGGAAATTGAGCAGCCATTGGAAGATGTTCGGTGCTTCCGTTCAGGGCAGAGCCCACAGGAAGAACGATATGCCGTGCCAGGACTACACGTTCTCGCTCCATCGAAGCGGCGTATACGTCTCTGCGCTGGCGGATGGAGCCGGCTCGTGCAGCCATGCGGACAAGGGTGCGGAGATCGCGGCGCAGACGGCTGCACGTGTGGTATCGGAGCGATTCGGGGAGCTGATCGAAGCGGATCGCGAAACTTGCGTGCGGATCCTGCTGGAGGAGATCAGGAGCAGCATCGTTCATGCGCCGGACTACGTGGAACCGATCCGGAATTATTCGTCGACCCTGCTGTTCGTCGCCGTCAGCGGCGATCGCTATATCGCCGGCCATCTCGGTGACGGCGTGATCGGCGGCGAGCGAGCAGGAACCCCCTTCGTGTTGTCTCCGCCTGACAACGGGGAGTTTCACAATACCACCTTCTTCACGACATCGGACCAGGCGGAGGAGCGGATGCGCATCTACCGCGGAGAACTGGGCGATATATCGGGCTTCTTCCTGATGTCCGACGGGGCAGCCGAGTCGCTGTACAATCGCAAGAGCGAGAGCCTGGCGCCCGCTCTCCTCAGGATCCGCGAATGGGCTGACAAGTATGCCGCTGATGTCGTGGAACAGGCGCTGCACAGCAATCTGGAGAAAGTGATCCGGGAGCAGACCGTCGATGATTGCAGCCTGGCGATCATGGCGCTTGCGCGAACGTCTGAACCGGCAGCTTCGGGAGAGGAGGCCGGGAAGGATGAGCAAGCTTCTGACGCAGCTGCGAGTGATCAGGCTGCCCGTTCTGAACGGGATTGACCGGCTCTGCCTGCTGCTCAGCCTGATCTACGCGGGAGTCGGCCTGTTCTGGAAGCAGGAAAGTTCGATGCCGACGATCCTGCTGCTGGTCTCGGTTCATCTGTTCACCTATCTCGCCAAGATCATCAGGCAGCCGCTGTACAGCGCCTTCGCCTGCAGTCTGATCGCGCTGTCGGTCTGCCTGACGGAGGGCTGGTTCGCCGCTTATCCGGCGGCCGCGGCCTGTCTGGTGATCGGCGCATTTCTGCTGGTCCTGCTCGGCTCGGTTGACTCTGCGGCGGCCAGCGGTTTCGTGTACGGTTTCTGGCTGATGATGTTATACCTGATGATCCGGGACGGCATGGAAGGAACCTTGCGCAACATGGTATTCACGCTGTTCAGTGACCGGTTGACGCTGGAGGCGCTGTCGCATTGGCCGTTCTGCCTGATCATGGCCGGCCTGATGTGGCTGTTCGCCGAACGGACGCCTGCCCCGCAGCGAACGTTCTCGCAATCGCTGGCGCCCTTCCTCGTTTGGATGTGCGTGTTGTTCATCTGCGCCGCCCTGGAGGGCTTCGCGCGTTATGAACCCTCTATCGTGCGTGAGGTGATCATCTATGCCTGCATCAGCCTGCTCGTGTACCGCTCGGTGATGAACGATGAGCGTTTGTCCGCTGCCCTTGCCTATGCCGGCATCGCCTTCATCATCTGCCGCGAGGTACGGGAGGTCTGGGAGATATCGGATTTTTACTTTACGCTTTATGTGCCGGTCATCGTGCTGATCCTCGTCTACGTGATGAAGATGACGGCTCATCTGGCGCTCGGCCTGATGGTCGGGTGGTGGCTGGTGTGGGCGTGGAGCTATATGCAGGCAGGAACGCCTGAGGGGCTGCCATCTCTGTACGATCATCTGGAGCTCTCATCCCTGTTCCGGCTCGCGCTCGATGCCTGGCCGGTGCTCCTGGTGTGCGGGCTGCTGCTCGAGCGTCGCTGGGTGATCCCGTTTGTGGTCACAAGGTTGAAGAAGCTGAGGAATCCCTGATTCCTCGGCTTCTTTTTTTGCATGGCAACGTCCGGGAGGATGGGGATATGGCTTGTCGATCGGTTCCTGGCCGCGATTATGTGGCATTTTGCCGGTCTCGATAATACCTTATTAATATCTGGGCTTCCGACAGGATGGCAGAGCAGCCTCCCCGGTCTGCTGCTGTCTGCTCGCGGATCCAATCACGAAGCAGGGGTGAACAACATGCCATACGTCAGGGATGTGAGGAAGCATGCGTGGAGGAGCATCCTGTTCGCGGCCGTCGTTCTGGTGCTGTGGATCGTCAATGTTCGGATCGAGAGCGCGGAGGCGCGCAAGCGTTCGGACGAGGTGGAACGCCTGGTCGCGGAGCTGCGGGTATTGACGGTGGAGCATGCGGGGGCTGGTTGGACCATCGAGGAAGCAGCCTGGCGAGATTCGCCCGCTTATCGGCAGCTGGTGTCGCTGGATGTGAGGGTGATCCCGATGCTGCTTCGCTATCTCGAACAGGAGGATGAGTCGGTCGGGCGAGTGCTTGCGGAAGGGATCGCGGAGCTCGGACAGCTCAACCTGGCGGAGGCAGACTGGAGGACGAGGGAGGCCTGGAAGTCCGCCTGGGATGCTCACGTCGACAGGGCGGAGAAGCAGGTGCCGGCCATCCTGGCCGACCAGCGGCTGACCGCGCCGGAGCAAGCAGCTCAGCTCGCGGAGCTTGGCGCAGCGGCGATTCCGCACCTGATCGGAGATCTGCAGACGGGGCGGGGTACGGAGGCAAGCATGACGGCGATTCGACAATTGCTGGGACCTTCGTATGATGCCCGGTTGCCGGTTCACAACGACAGACGGCAGTGGCAACGCTGGGCGCGGACGCATGCCGGTGATTATGCGCTGTTGAGTTTCAAATTCGAATGATCCATCTTGTAACGGTCAAGGTCTTCCTGGAAAAGGCGAACATTTCCGAAAAAATCTTTCGGAGTGTTCGTTTTTTCGTTGACAGGTCATGAGACTGCTTTTACAATAATGGTGGTGTCCCACCCGTGTGAATGTCTCGGGCAGACGCATGGGCAGGATAGTCTTGAAGACTCATGATCGAAAAAAATTGATGTGTGGAGGTATGTGCTTTGTCGAACAATGGAAGTACCGAAAAAGGCCTTGCTCGTTTTTTTGAGTTCAGCAAGCATGGCACGAACTTCAGGAGAGAGTTTATCGCAGGCTTGACGACCTTCCTGGCCATGGCGTACATACTGGCGGTCAACCCGAACATCCTTAGCGCAGCAGGATTGGACCCTGATGCCACCTTTACCGCGACCGCAGTTGCAGCGATCATCGGCACGCTCGTGATGGGTCTTGTCGCCAGGTATCCGGTTGCCACCGCTCCCGGCATGGGTTTGAACGCCTTCTTCGCATTTGCGGTTGTCGGCGCGATGGGTATCCCTTGGCAGACGGCTCTGGCCGGCGTATTCGTCTCCGGTGTCCTCACCCTGATCCTGGCGCTCACCGGCATCCGTGAGACGGTCATCAATGCGATTCCTTCGGGACTCAAGTATGCGGTTTCGGCCGGTATCGGCCTGTTCATCGCCTTCGTCGGGCTGCAGGGCGCAGGCATCGTCGTCAATGACGACGCAACGCTGGTGGCGCTCGGTGACCTGTCGGACAGCGGCGTGTTGCTGGCGCTGTTCGGCATCGTGATCACCGCTGTTCTGATGACCCGCAAGCTGCATGGCGCCATTTTCTACGGCATGGTGATCACCGCCATCGTCGGCATCATCTTCGGCATCATTCCGCTGCCTGAGAAGGTGATCAGCGTTCCGCCTGCGCCATCGGCATTCGGTGCGTTCCTGGATCCGATCCTGGGCGAGAAGTTTAACGGCGTATCCTTCTATACGCTGGACATGCTCGTCGTCATCTTCACCTTCTTCTTCGTGGACTTCTTCGATACGGCAGGTACGCTGCTGGCAACAGCCAACCAGGCTGGTCTGACCAGGGATGACAAGCTGCCAAGAGCAGGCCGCGCCCTCGCTTCGGACTCCGTTGCGACGATCGCCGGCGCGATTGTAGGTACTTCTTCGACAACATCCTATATCGAATCCTCCGCTGGTATCGGTGCGGGAGGCCGTACCGGATTCACAGCCGTGTCGACCGCGTTCTTCTTCTTCCTGGCGCTGTTCTTCTCGCCGCTGCTCTCGATCTTCACCGGTCAGGTGACGGCGGCCGCGCTCGTCATGGTCGGCGTGTTGATGGCTGCCAACCTTGGCAAGATCGCATGGGGCGAGATTCAGGAGGCTGCACCGGCGTTTATCACGGCCGTTTCCATGCCGCTCACCTACAGCATCTCGAAGGGGATCGCCCTCGGCTTCATCCTGTATCCGCTGGTGAAGCTGGTGAAAGGCGAAGGCAAGCAGGTTCACTGGATCATGTATGCGATGTTCTTCGTCTTCATCGCTTATTTCATCTGGGGTAAGGCGTAAGTCATACGCATTCCATATCACCATTTAACCATTGCATGTAACACATTTTGGCCCGTCGGGTTGTCTCCGGCGGGCGCTTTTTTTTGATGCTGTGAGCGGTGGCGGTGGTGCGTGCAAGCCCATTTTTATGGCCGGGACATGCGGTTGGGCCGGAACAGGACTTTGGGGTCCGTCTGGCGAATGTAGGAGCAAGCACATGATCGTCAGGAGGCGAAGCCGATGCGGACGGAGCGGGAAATGATGGAGCTGCTGATCGGTTATGCGGAGCGTGATGCGAGGATACGCCTGGTCACGATGGAAGGCTCGCGCACGAATCCCAACATCGCGCCGGACCTTTTCCAGGATTATGACATCTCCTATTTCGTGACGGAGATGGATTCGTTCAAGGCGAGCGATGCGTGGCTCGATGTGTTCGGCGAGCGGCTCATCATGCAGAAGCCGGAGGATATGGAGCTGTTCCCGCCGGAGCTGGGCGGATGGTTCTCGTATCCCATGCTGTTCAGAGATGGGGTAAGGGTCGATCTGAAGCTGGTGCCCGTTCAGGATGTGAAGTCCTATTTCGAGAAGTCGGACGGTCTGGTCCGGGTGCTCCTGGATAAAGATGCGCTTGTCCAGCATGAGGTCGTCCCGACCGATCGTCTCTACTGGATCCGCAAGCCGACTGCCAGGGAATATGATGACTGCTGCAATGAATTCTGGTGGGTGACAACCTACGTTGTGAAAGGATTGGCGAGACGGGAGATCCTGTATGCGACGGATCATCTGCATGGGATCCTGCATCCCAACCTCCTGCGGATGATGGGGTGGAAGATCGGCTCGGAGCAAGGGTTCAACTTCAGCCTGGGGAAGAACTGCAAGTTTATCGATCGCTACCTGCCCGCAGAAGATTGGCAGAAGCTGCTGTCCACCTGTTCCATGAGCGGCTATGAGGAGATGTGGCGGTCCCTGTTCCTCTGCTGCGAGCTGTTCCGGTCTTACTCGAAAGCCGCGGGCGCCAATCTGGGGTACCCGTACCCGGATTACGATGAGGCCGTCACCGGCTATATCGAGCGGATCTATTCCTCATATCGGTAATGTCTCCATCCCACGAAGCATGAATGGCTGGCCTGTGCCGGTTGTTCATGTTTTTTGTTGGACGGGAGCTTCCTTGACGTGAGCCGCTTTGTTGCATATGGCAGGAGTGGGCAGAATAAGGTGACGGCAGACCGTGGCGAGTCGACCTCCCGCCATTGCCGACTTTCGTAACGGAACGTCAGTGCGCTATTTGCGGCAACAAGGCCATTTCCCGGCAGCTAACGTTTGTCAAACAGGGATTGGGCCCAAACGGCGATCTTCGACTGATCAGCAACCGCCAAAGCTATGCAACCTGCCAAATCCTCTGATCATCAAGAATTTTCGGACGATTAACAGCCTTTATGAAACCACGAACAAAACCGAACTATTTTCTAATATTAAATATTTATTGTTCGTGTTTTTCGGTTGACACCCCATGTAAAGTATTGATAAACTATCCATGTTGAATGAAAAAGGCTAACGAAATCGATCGGGCGCCATGGCCGGGAAAGCCGCTTGAAACCACGATATTTCCGGTGTTTCGGCGGTTTCGATGGTGCCATAGATGAAACGAAAGAAGGGTATCTGATGTCTGCTTTGGTCGGTATCATCATGGGCAGCACCTCCGATTGGGAGACGATGAAGCATGCTTGCGACGTGCTGGATGAGCTGGGCATCCCATATGAGAAGAAGGTTGTCTCCGCTCATCGCACGCCGGATCTGATGTTCGAGTACGCGGAGACGGCTGTCGAGCGCGGATTGCGCGTGATCGTGGCCGGTGCCGGAGGGGCGGCGCATCTGCCGGGGATGGTGGCGGCGAAGACGGTCTTGCCGGTGATCGGAGTGCCGGTGAAATCATCGAATCTGAACGGACTGGATTCGCTCCTGTCGATCGTGCAGATGCCGGGCGGCGTGCCGGTGGCCACGGTGGCGATCGGCAAGGCCGGAGCGACCAACGCGGGCCTTCTCGCAGCGCAGATCATCGGAAGCACGGACCGGGAAGTCCAGCGGCGGCTGGTCGCGTGGCGAGAAAACATGAAGCAGAAGGTGCTGGCGGTCAGCGACTCGCTGGGAGCGGAGGAATAGGCGGTGAGTCGGGACGCAAGCAAGAATGTGGCAAGCCATGCGGATAAGAGTGGAGCAGAACAGAACGGAACCGGAGAGAACAGGAACAGAGAGCACATGACCGGAGAGAACAGGCTCAGAGAGAGAACCATGAAAGATAGCAGGACTGCGGAAAATGGTGACACAATGAATTCGGAAAACCAACAACTGCACAAGACCCATCCTGCCAAGCCGCAGAGCAGGCGAATATTGCCGGGTTCAACGATCGGCGTTCTGGGTGGCGGCCAGCTCGGCCGGATGCTGGCGCTTGCCGGACGAGCCATGGGTTATCGCTTCGTCACGCTCGATCCGACGCCGGATGCGCCCTGCGGTCAGGCGGCAGACAGGCAGATCACGGCCAGATATGACGATCGGGAAGCGGCGCGTGAGCTTGCCAGATTGTCGGATGTGATCACCTACGAGTTCGAGAATGTCGACGCAGGCGTCGCGGCGATGCTGATGGAGGAATCCTACGTCCCCCAGGGCAGCGAGCTGTTGTACACGACGCAGCACAGGCTGCGCGAGAAGCGGGCGGTCGAGTCGGCCGGCGTGTCCGTTGCGCCCTATGCGCCGATCACCAGCCTTGAGGATCTCGAACGGGAAGCGGCGAGACTGGGCTTGCCCTGCGTGTTGAAAACGGCAACAGGCGGATATGACGGCAAAGGGCAATACGTCATCCGCGAGCAGAGCCAGCTGACGGAAGCGTATGAGGCTCTGTCAAGGTCTGGAAGCGAGCTCGTGCTTGAGAAGTTTATCCATTTCGACAAGGAGATCTCGGTGATCGCCGCGCGCTCGCCAGGCGGTGAAGTGGTCACCTTCCCGCCGGCGGAGAATATCCACGTGAATAATATCCTGCACATTTCGATTGCGCCCGCTCGTATTTCCTGGGAAATTGTCGAGCAGGCCAGGCGCATGGCGCTAAATATTGCGGAGTCGCTTGAGGTTGTCGGACTGGTCGCGGTGGAGATGTTCCTGACCGCGGACGGCCGGCTCTACGTCAACGAACTGGCGCCGCGCCCGCACAACTCGGGGCATTATACGATGGAAGCTTGCCGAACGTCGCAGTTCGAACAGCATGTGCGCGCGATCTGCGACCTGCCGCTGACCTCGACCGAGCTCATGACGCCGGTGGTGATGGTGAATGTGCTGGGCGAGCATCTGCAGCCGCTGCTGGACTGGATCGCGACCGGCGGCGAAGCGGAGCTGGAGCGCACGCAAGGCATCACGGCGAAGGTGCATCTGTACGGCAAGGCCGAGGCGAAGAAGGGACGCAAGATGGGGCATGTGAACCTGCTCACGGATGACGTCGAGCGAGCGCTCGCCTGGATCGAACAATCGGGGATCTGGCGCTGATGACAAGCGGGCGCAGATGAGATTGGGAGCGGTCAGAGGGCCGATAAGATGCGAGAGTCGGTCAGACGCGGCCATCAGTCTGATGCAGACCAGTTCCGGCGCAGATCGGAGACTTGCGGATGGAATCTCCGACTGGCGAAGCGACATTGCCAGAGGAAAGGGATCGTACGCCGCATGGCCGCATATCGCCAGATCAATCAACGAACAATATGACCGTTACGGACTGATAGAGACAGATAATGGACGACTGGCCGAAGCAACCCGCGCCAGTCTGATCCATCTTCATATCATCATTGAACCTGGAGGAACCTTGCATGATCCAACGTTACACCAGACCAGAGATGGCAGCCATATGGACTGAGGAGAACAAATTCAAGGCGTGGCTGGAGGTGGAGCTCTGCTCCTGCGAAGCCTGGGCCGAGCTGGGCGTCATTCCGAAGGAGGATGTGGAGAAGCTGCGCGCCAACGCCAGCTTCAACATCGATCGAATCTATGAGATCGAACAGGAGACGCGACACGATGTCATCGCCTTCACGCGCGCCGTATCGGAGACGCTGGGCGAAGAGCGCAAATGGGTGCACTACGGCCTGACCTCGACGGACGTCGTCGACACGGCGAACGGCTACCTGCTGAAGCAGGCCAATGCGATCCTCGAGAAGGATATCCTGAACTTCATCGACATCCTGCGCACCCAGGCGATCAAGTACAAGGATACGGTCATGATGGGCCGCACCCACGGCGTACACGCCGAGCCGACCACCTTCGGCCTGAAGCTGGCGCTCTGGTATGAAGAGATGAAGCGCAATCTCGAGCGCTTCAGACATGCGGCCGACGGCGTGCAATACGGCAAGATCTCCGGCGCGGTCGGCACCTACGCGAACATCGACCCGCGCGTCGAGGAATATGTCTGCCGCAAGCTCGGCCTCAAGCCGGCGCCGATCTCCACGCAGACGCTGCAGCGCGACCGGCATGCCGAATACATGGCGACGCTGGCTCTGATCGCCACCTCGCTCGACAAGTTCGCGACCGAGATCCGCGCGCTGCAGAAGAGCGAGTTCCGCGAGGTGGAGGAGCCGTTCGCCAAGGGGCAGAAGGGATCGTCGGCGATGCCGCACAAGCGCAACCCGATCGGCTGCGAGAACATCTCCGGCCTGGCCCGCGTCATCCGCGGCCATATGATCTCCGCCTACGAGAACGTGCCGCTCTGGCATGAACGGGACATCTCGCATTCGTCCGTGGAGCGGGTCATCCTGCCGGATGCCACGCAGCTCCTGAACTACATGCTGAACCGTCTCGGCAACATCATCAGGAATCTGACGGTGTTCCCGGAGAACATGAAGCGCAACCTCGAGCGGACCTTCGGCCTGCCGTTCTCCGGCCGCGTCATGACGAAGCTGATCGACAAGGGCATGAGCCGCGAGCAGGCGTATGACACGGTGCAGCCGCGCGCGATGCGGGCGTGGGAGGAACAGCGTTCGTTCCGCGACATCCTGGAATCGGATGAAGTGATCATGAAGCATCTGTCGAAGGAGGAGCTGGACGATTGTTTCGATCCGAGCTGGCATCTGAAGCATGTGGACACGATCTTCCGCCGGCTGGAACTGATCTGATAACTGACAGAAGCCTGCTTTATCCATACCAATACCATCGACAAGGGATGAGAACATGCAGTCGACACAAGCCATCTCAACCGCGCAGCCGTATGTGAACGCTCCGCTCGCATACAAGGGCAAGGTGCGGGAAATGTATGATCTGGGCGAGCATTATCTGATCGCGGTGACGGACCGCATCTCGGCCTTTGACTTTATCCTCGAGCCGGCGGTGCCGGACAAGGGCAATGTGCTCAACCTCGTCAGCAAGTTCTGGTTCGAGCAGACGGCCGGGCTGATGCCGAACCACGTCGTTCATTGCGATGTGACGAAGCTGGAGGGCATCATCACCGACCCGGAAGTGATGAAGAACCGCATCATGGTGGCGAAGAAGGCCGAGCGGATCGACATCGAATGCATCGTCCGCGGATATGTCACCGGCGGAGGCTGGCGGCAATATGTGAAGAGCGGCGAGATTAACGGCATTAAGCTTCCCGCTGGCCTGCGCAAGAACGAGAAGCTGCCGGAACCGATCTTCACCCCGTCGGCGAAGAACGACGTCGGCCACGACGAAGACATCCCGATCGAACGGATGAGGGAACTGGTCGGAGCCGAGCTGACGGAGAAATTGCAGGCGTGCAGCCTGGAGCTGTACCGCTATGCCCAGAGCTACTGCGAGCAGCACGGCATCATCCTCGCCGACACGAAGTTCGAGTTCGGGCTGCTGGACGGCGAGCTCATCCTGATCGACGAGATCTTCACGCCGGACTCGTCCCGCTACTGGGCGGTGGAGAACTATGCGCTGGATATCGACATCGACAGCATGGACAAGGAGCCGGTGCGCATCTATCTGGCGAATTCGGATTGGGACAAGGTGTCGCAGCCCGCGCCGCTGCCGCCGCAAGTGGTGGAGGAGACATCCGCCAGGTATCGGGACATTCTGCGGCGCCTGACGGGCATCACGCTCGCATGAGCTTGCAAGGATATGAATGTCGGGTTTACGTTGGCATGAGTGTTGATGGGGTCTTTTCATTTATTCCATATAATCATTGATCACTATTAAGAGTCAGGGGGCACCTGTCCATGTTCAAAGCGACTGTCTATGTAACGATCAAGGAAAATGTTCTGGATCCGCAAGGAAAGGCCGTGCAAGGCGCACTTCACTCCATGGGCTTCGATGAGGTGGAGTCGGTCCGCATCGGCAAGTACATGGAACTGAATCTGAATACAGGCGACCGCGCGGCGGCCGAGGAGAGAGTCAGGGCGATGTGCGAGAAGCTGCTGGCCAATACGGTCATCGAGGACTACCGATTCGAACTGCAGGAAGCGTGAGGAAATCCAGGGCGGCGCCGGTGTGAGCAAGCCGAACTTGCGACCCGATGAAGCTCGGGGCCGGACGGAGCAGGCCAGGCGCCATCCATACACGATCATACGAACGAAAGGGAGAGTGCTCCATGAACTTTGCCGTGCTAGTGTTTCCCGGCTCGAACTGCGATATCGACTGCTACAAGGCGGTCGAACAGACGATCGGGCAACCGGTAGACTATGTGTTCCATACGGCGACTGACCTGTCCCGATATGATGCGATCATCATCCCGGGAGGATTCTCTTACGGGGACTATCTGCGGAGCGGCGCGATCGCCAGGTTCGCACCGGTGATGAGCGAGGTGCAGAAGGCGGCCGAAGCTGGCAAGTATGTGATCGGCATCTGCAACGGCTTCCAGATCCTGCTCGAGAGCGGGCTGCTGCCCGGAGCGATGCGGCGCAACGAGTCGCTGAAGTTCCGCTGCCAGAGAGCCATGCTGCGCGTGGAGAACAACACGACGGCGTTCACCCGCGATTACGCGGTCGGCGAATTGATCGACATCCCGATCGCGCACGGCGAAGGCAATTACTACTGCGACGAGGAGACGCTGGCGAAGCTGAAGGCGGAGAACCGGATCGTGTTCCGCTATGCGGGAGAGAATCCGAACGGCTCCGTGGACGATATCGCGGGCATCTGCAACGAACAGGGCAATGTGGTCGGCATGATGCCGCATCCGGAGCGGGCGATCCACAAACTGCTCGGCTCGGAGGACGGCAAGAGGATGTTCACATCCGTACTAAACGCTTGGAGGGAGAAACATGGCGCAGCAAGTGTCCGCTAAGGAACCGACGGCGCAGCAGATCGCCGAACAGAAAATCTACAGGCAAATGGGCGTCACCGACGATGAGTACGCGTTGATCTGCGGTTTCCTCGGGCGGAAGCCGAATTATACGGAGATCGGCGTGTTCAGCGTCATGTGGTCAGAGCATTGCTCGTACAAGAACTCCAAGCCGGTGCTGCGCAAGTTCCCGACGAAGGGGCCGCGGGTGCTCGTGGGGCCCGGGGAAGGCGCGGGCGTCGTCGATATCGGCGACAATCTTGCGGTATGCTTCAAGATCGAAAGCCATAACCACCCATCGGCGATCGAGCCGTATCAGGGCGCGGCCACAGGTGTCGGCGGCATCATCCGCGACATCTTCTCGATGGGCGCGCGTCCGGTGGCGCTGCTCAACTCGCTGCGCTTCGGCAAGCTGACGAACGAGCGGGTGAAGTATCTGTTCGAGAACGTCGTGGCGGGCATCGCCGGGTACGGCAACTGCGTCGGCATCCCGACCGTTGGCGGCGAGGTGATGTTCGACGAGAGCTATGAGGGCAATCCGCTCGTCAACGCGATGTGCGTCGGCATCATCGAGCACGACAAGATCCAGAAGGGCGTCGCCCAGGGCATCGGCAACCCGGTGTTCTATGTCGGACCGGCAACCGGCCGCGACGGCATCCACGGCGCGACCTTCGCTTCGGAGGAGCTGACGGAGGAGTCGGAAGCGAAGCGTCCTGCCGTGCAGGTCGGCGACCCGTTCATGGAGAAGCTCGTCATGGAGGCCTGCCTCGAGCTGATCAACGCGGGCATCGTCGTCGGCATCCAGGACATGGGCGCGGCCGGTCTCACCTGCTCCAGCTCGGAGATGGCGAGCAAGGCGGGCAACGGCATGGAGCTCAACCTCGACCTCGTGCCGCAGCGTGAGACGGGCATGACAGCGTATGAGATGATGCTGTCGGAGTCGCAGGAGCGCATGCTGTTCGTCGTCGAGCCGGACAAGGAAGAGCAGGCCAAGGCGATCTTCGAGCGCTGGGGTCTCCCCTGCGTGAAAGTCGGCCGCGTGACGGATGACGGCCGTCTCCGCCTGATCAAGGATGGCGAGGTCGTGGGCGACATCCCGGTGCGCGCGCTGGTCGACGAATGTCCGGTGTATCACAAGCCGTCGCGCATTCCGGAATACTATGTGAAGAACGCCTCGGTGGACACCACCCGCTATCCGGAGGTGGCCGACGTGCAGGATGCGCTGCTGAAGCTGCTCGCTTCCCCGTCGATCGCCAGCAAGGAGTGGGTGTACAGCCAGTACGACTACATGGTGCGCACGAGCACGGCGGTCTGGCCGGGCTCGGACGCGGCAGTCGTCATGGTGCCGGGCACGCGCAAGGCGATCGCCATGACGACGGACTGCAACGGCCGCTACGTGTACCTCGATCCGGAGGTCGGCGGCAAGATCGCGCTGGCGGAAGCGGCGCGCAACGTCGTCTGCTCCGGCGCGGAGCCGCTGGCGATCACGGACAATCTGAACTTCGGCAGCCCGGAGAAGCCGGAGGTGTTCTGGCAGCTGGAGAAGGCGGTCGACGGCATCAGCGAGGCTTGCGAGAAGTTCGGCACGCCGGTCATCGGCGGCAATGTCAGCTTGTATAACGAGAATTCGAAAGGCGCCATCTACCCGACGCCGGTCATCGGCATGGTCGGTCTGGTGCATGATCTTGATCATATTACGACGCAAGGCTTCAAGGCGGAAGGCGACGTCATCTTCCTGCTCGGCGAGACGAAGGCGGAGCTGGGCGGGAGCGAATTCCAGCATGTGATCCACGGCGTGACGGAAGGCCGCCCGCCGATGATCGACCTGGATGTGGAGAAGCGCATGCAGGACGCGGTGCTGGATGCGATCCAGTCGGGTCTGGTCGCGTCGGCGCATGACCTGTCCGACGGCGGATTGGCCGTTGCCCTGGCCGAAAGCTGCATCAGCGGCGGCCTCGGCGCTGAGGTGGAGATCGCGACGGAGCTGCGCGCGGACTTCGCGCTGTTCAGCGAGAGCCAGTCCCGCGTGATCCTCTCGGCCAAACCGGACAAGGCGGATGAACTGGAGCGGAAGGTGCGGGAAGCAGGCGTGCCGGTCACGAGGATCGGAACGGTAAGAGGAAACGATCTGAAGATCGGAGTGAACGGCCGCCAGGCGGTAGACGCTCCTGTCAAGCAGCTAGCCCAGGTCTGGAAGGATGCGATCCCATGTTTGATGAAGTGAACGGGTCCGGAGGGGGACGGGGGGCGGATCACGGCCGCGCCCTCTGGTCCGGGGATTACTACAATGAAGGCGTCGTGAACGATCATGACTTTTTCTTCGACAAGCTGCGCGAGGAGTGCGGCGTCTTCGGGGTGTTCGGTCATCCGGAAGCGGCCCATCTCGCCTATTACGGCCTTCACGCGCTGCAGCATCGCGGTCAGGAGAGCGCAGGCATCTGCGTCTCGGACGGTCGGGAGTTCCACTACCACCGCGATATGGGGCTGGTGAAGGAGATCTTCAACACCGAGATCATGAGCGGACTGCAAGGTGCGATGGGCATCGCGCATGTCCGCTATTCGACGTCGGGCGAGAGCAAGATCGTCAACGCCCAGCCGCTCGTATTCAAGTACCGCGAAGGAGATCTCGCGATCGCCACGAACGGCAACCTGGTGAATGCGGTGGAGCTGCGCAAACGCTTGGAGCGCCAGGGCTCGATCTTCCAGACGTCGAGTGACACGGAGGTCGTGGCGCATCTGATCGCCCGCTCGCAGCATGACGACATCGTGGATGCGGTGCGCGAGGCGCTGCAGCAGGTGGACGGCGCGTACGCCTTCCTGTTCATGACGCGCGACAAGCTGATCGCGGCCAATGATCCGCACGGGCTGAGACCATTTGTGCTGGGCAAGCTGGGAGATGCCTATGTATTCGCTTCCGAGACGTGCGCTTTTGACGCGATCGGGGCGCAGCATGTGCGCGACATCGAGCCGGGCGAGCTGCTCGTGCTGGAGCTCGGCAAGCCGGAGCTGCGTTCCGAACGGTTCGCCGCCGAGAAGCGGCGGGCGGTGTGCGCGATGGAGTATATCTACTTTGCAAGGCCGGATTCGGATATCGACTCGGTGAACATCCACTCGGCGCGCAAGCGGATGGGCAGGCAGCTGGCGATAGAAGCGTTCATCGACGCGGATGTGGTGACCGGCGTTCCGGATTCCAGCATCTCGGCGGCCATCGGCTACGCGGAGCAGACGGGCATCCCGTATGAGCTCGGGCTGATCAAGAACCGCTATATGGGGCGGACGTTCATCCAGCCGAGCCAGGCGCTTCGCGAGCAGGGCGTGAAGATGAAGCTGAGCGCCGTGCGCAAGGTCGTCGAAGGCAAGCGCGTCGTGATGATCGACGACTCGATCGTGCGCGGCACAACCTCGCTGCGCATCGTCAATCTGCTGCGCGAGGCGGGAGCGAAGGAAGTGCATGTGCGCATCTCCTCGCCGCCGTTCATGAACCCGTGCTTCTACGGGATCGACACGCCGGACCGCAAGGAGCTGATCGCGGCGCAGAAGTCGGTGGAGGAGATCCGCCAGGCGATCAATGCCGATTCGTTGCATTTCCTGAGCCATGAAGGGCTGCTGGCGGCGATCGGGCGCGGCGACGGGCAGGAGTTCAACCGCGGCATGTGCACCGCCTGCTTCGACAATCGCTATCCGACCGAGCTGTACGGGCATCGCTCGCTCGTCTCGGAGGATGTCAGGATCATCTCGGAGAAGTCACCGAAGCTGGAGCTTCGCACGGAGCAATCGGCCTTTGTGAAGGCTTGAGGCGGTATGTGTTTGACCAGATGGATGCGTGAACAGGGCTGTGGCGTGTAACGGACTCAGATGACACGACTTTGGCGATTTTAGCGCCTTCTGAAATTCCAATGGACAGTGGAGACAGATGGGCCGATTTTCGTGTGAAATGACCAGATCGGCTGCCAATAACGTCCGCGTGTCCGTCAGAGATCAGAACGGCTCCGAATCAGGTGATGAGTGTCGCTTGTGTCCGTTAGAGCAGGCAGCCTTCAACAAATACATGACCTTAATGTCAAGGAGAGGGATCACCAATGTCCGACGCGTACAAACAGGCCGGAGTCGATATCGCCGCCGGCAACGAAGCGGTAGAGCGGATGAAGAAACATGTGAAGCGGACGTTCCGGCCGGAGGTGCTGACCGGTCTCGGCGGCTTCGGGGCCCTGTTCGGCCTGGATGCGAAGCGCTATGAAGAGCCGGTGCTGGTGTCGGGAACGGACGGCGTGGGCACGAAGCTGATGCTGGCGTTCATGATGGACAGGCACGATACGATCGGCATCGATGCGGTCGCCATGTGCGTCAATGACATCGTCGTGCAGGGAGCGGAGCCGCTGTTCTTCCTCGACTATCTGGCATGCGGCAAGGTGGTGCCGGAGAAGATCGAGGCGATCGTCGCCGGCATCGCCGAGGGTTGCGCGCAGGCGGGCTGCGCGCTGATCGGCGGGGAGACGGCGGAGATGCCGGGCATGTACGGCGCGGACGAATATGACATCGCCGGCTTCGCGGTTGGCGTCGTCGACAGGAAGGAGCTGATCGACGGCAGCCGCATCCGGCCTGGCGATGCGGTGATCGGCCTCGCTTCGAGCGGGGTGCACAGCAACGGCTATTCGCTGGTGCGGAAGCTGCTGCTGGAGCAGCACGGCTACCAGCTCACCGACGTGGTGCCGGGCCTGTCGGAGGACGGGCGGACGCTGGGCGAGGTGTTGCTTACGCCGACGAGGATCTACGTGAAGCCGGTGCTGGCCCTGAAGGAGCGCGTCGAGCTGAAGGGGCTGTCGCACATCACCGGCGGCGGCTTCATCGAGAACATCCCGCGCGTTCTTCCGGACGATGTGGATGTGGAGATCGAATACGGCTCCTGGCCGATCCTCCCGATCTTCAGGCATCTGCAGGAGTTGGGAGCGATCAGCAACCGCGACATGTTCACGACGTTTAACATGGGCATCGGCATGGTCATGATCGTGCCTGCGGAGCAGGCTGACGAGACGTTGGCCGCAGCGCGTGAGCTTGGCGAAACGGCATATCGCATCGGCACGGTCGTGCCGGGCAGCCGCAAAGTGACGTTCAAGGGAGCGGATGTATAGTGAAGCGCACAGATCAGGAGATCCATGCGGCGGGTCGCTCCCCCGATGCGTCGGAGGCCTACGAGGAGCTGGATATAGACGAAACGGCAGAGCCATCGGAGCATTCGATTGACGCGTCCACCTATGCCCAGCCGCGCAAGTTCCGCATCGCCGTATTCGCCTCCGGCAGCGGCTCGAATTTCCAGGCGATCGTGGATGCGGTCAAGCGGCGCGAGCTGGATGTCGAGGTGGCGCTGCTCGTCTGCGACAAGCCGCAGGCGAAGGTGGTGCAACGCGCGTATGCCGCAGGGGTGGCGGCTTTTACCTTCCGCCCCAAGGAATATGCTTCACGGGAAGACTATGAGGCCGAGATCCTGCGCGTGCTGGAGGAGCATGAGATCGATCTGGTCGTGCTGGCCGGATATATGCGGCTCATCACCCGCGTGCTGCTGGAGCCGTACGAAGGGCGCATCATCAACATCCATCCCGCGCTGCTTCCGTCGTTTCCCGGCGTGGACGGGATCGGAGATGCTTTCCGCTATGGCGTGAAGGTGACGGGCGTGACGGTGCATTACGTCGATGACGGAATGGATACGGGACCGATCATCGCCCAGGAGCCGGTCAGGATCGAGCCGGACGATACGCTGGAGACGCTCGCGGCGAAGATCCATGCGGTGGAGCACCGGCTGTATCCCCAGGTCATTCGCCAGATCAGCGAAGGTCGGGTGCGGCTCGAGGGACGTCGCGTGGTGTTTGGGTGATCGGCGAAGGCAGTGTCTAACTCATTACTGTTAAGGGGGAAAATCATTCGTGGCAATCAAAAGAGCGTTAATCAGCGTGTCCGACAAGACCGGGATCGTGGAGTTCGCATCGGCACTCGCCAGGGCTGGCGTGGAGATCATCTCGACGGGCGGCACGAAGAGCCTGCTGGAGAAGAGCGGCGTGCCGGTCATCGGCATCAGTGAGGTAACCGGCTTCCCGGAGATACTCGACGGCCGCGTCAAGACGCTGCACCCGGCTGTGCACAGCGGCCTGCTGGCGATCCGCGACAGCGAGGCGCATCAGCAGCAGATGAAGGAACTGGGGCTGGACTACATCGATCTGGTGGTCGTGAATCTGTATCCATTCGCGGCCACGATCAGGAAGCCCGACGTGTCGTATGAGGAAGCGATCGAGAACATCGATATCGGCGGGCCGACGATGCTGCGTTCGGCGGCGAAGAACCACGCATTCGTGACGGTGGTGGTCGATGCGGCGGACTATGGCGAGGTGCTGGAGCAGATCCGGGCGAACGGGGACACCACCCTGGAGACGCGCAAACGCCTCGCGGCCAAGGTGTTCCGCCATACGGCCGCGTATGATGCGCTGATCTCGGATTATCTGTCCAGGCTGAACGGCGAGCTGTTCCCTGAGACCTATACCGTTACCTATGAGAAGGTGCAGGAGCTGCGCTACGGCGAGAATCCGCACCAGAAGGCGGCGTTCTACCGCAAGCCGCTCGCCGGTGAAGGCAATATCACGACTGCCGAGCAGCTGCACGGCAAGGAGCTGTCGTACAACAACATCAACGACGCCAATGCGGCGCTGCAGATCGTGAAGGAATTCAGCGAGCCGGCTGTTGTGGCGGTGAAGCATATGAATCCGTGCGGCGTCGGCATCGGCAGCACGATCGAGGAGGCTTATCGCAAGGCGTACGAAGCGGACCCGACGTCGATCTTCGGCGGCATCGTCGCGGCGAACCGGGAGATCGACGGCGCGACGGCGCGGCTCATGCATGAGATCTTCCTGGAGATCGTGCTGGCGCCGGGCTTCACGCCGGAGGCGCTGGAGATTCTGACGAAGAAGAAGAATATCCGTCTGCTCCGCCTGGGAGATGCCTTCGCGGCGGATCGGCCGGCGGCAAGCTATCACAATATCACGTCTGTCGAAGGCGGCATGCTGGTGCAGGACAACGACGCGCTGCAGCTGGACCCGTCCACGCTGAGGGTGGTCACGGAGCGCGCTCCTACCGAAGAGGAGATGAAGCAGCTGCTGTTCGGCTGGAAGGTCGTGAAGCATGTGAAGTCGAACGCGATCGTGCTGGCCAGGGACAACATGACGATCGGCGTGGGCGCAGGCCAGATGAACCGCGTCGGCGCGGCGCGCATCGCGATCGAGCAGGCTGGCGAGAAGGCGAAAGGCAGCGTGCTGGCGTCGGATGCCTTCTTCCCGATGGGCGACACCGTGGAGCTGGCGGCGCAGGCGGGCATCACCGCGATCATCCAGCCGGGCGGATCGATCAAGGACGAGGAGTCGATCGCCGCGGCGAACAGGTACGGCATCGCGATGGTGTTCACCGGCATCCGTCACTTCAAGCACTGACAGGCGGGAAGCCTGGCTGGACCAGGCGGCGGACGGGGGCTCATGGCCGGATGGTGTCAGGACCCCGCCCTTGCCTGCAGTTGCTGGATGAATCCGGCTCCAGCGTGGGACTCGTATCGTGCGCCTCACGTTGAGCAGCGTATAGGAACTCGCACACAGAGCAGGAGGGTATAAGGTGCGGATATTAATCGTTGGCAGCGGCGGACGCGAGCATGCGATCGCCTGGGCGCTCAGCAAGAGCGACAAGGTGGAGCGGCTCTACTGTGCGCCGGGCAATGCAGGCATCGCTGAGCTGGCGGAGTGCGTGCCGATCAGCGAGGATCAGTTCGAGCCATTGACGAAGTTCGCGAAGGAGCAGGAGATCGATCTGGTCGTGGTCGGACCGGAGGCTCCGCTGTTCGCCGGACTCGTCGATGTGCTGGAAGAGGCAGGGCTGAAGGCCTTCGGACCGCGCAGGAACGCGGCGATCATCGAAGGCAGCAAGGTGTTCACGAAGCAATTGATGAGAAAATACAACATCCCCACGGCGGCATACGAATCCTTCGACAACTACGAGGAAGCGCTCGCCTACCTGCGCAAGCAGAGGGCGCCGATCGTCGTCAAGGCGGACGGGCTCGCGGCCGGCAAGGGCGTGACGGTGGCCGCGACGCTGGAAGAGGCGGAGCGGGCGCTGCGCGAGATCATGGTCGACAAGGTGTTCGGCGAAGCTGGCGCGCAGGTGGTCATCGAGGAGTTCCTGAGCGGCCAGGAGATGTCGATCCTCGCCTTCGTCGATGGCGAGACGGTTCGTCCGATGGTGCCTTCGCAGGACCACAAGCCGGTATATGATGGCGACAAGGGGCCCAATACCGGCGGCATGGGTACATATTCACCGGTGCCGCATATCCCGCAGTCCGTTGTCGATGAGGCGATCGAGACGATCCTCATTCCCGCCGCCCGGGCCATGGTGCAGGAGGGACGTCCGTTCCGCGGCGTTCTGTACGCCGGCCTGATGATCACCGAACAAGGTCCGAAGACGGTGGAATTCAACTGCCGTTTCGGTGACCCGGAGACCCAGGTCGTCCTGCCTCGCCTCAAGACCGATCTGGCGGACATCTTCATGGCGACGGTAAACGGCAAGCTGCAGGAGATCGAGATCGAATGGAGCGACGAGGCGGCGGTATGCGTCGTGCTGGCTTCCGGCGGCTATCCGGGACCGTATGAGAAAGGCAAGCCGATCACCGGCCTCGATCAGGTCGAGCAATCGGTCGTCTTCCATGCCGGGACGAAGCTGGCGGATGGCCGGATCGTGACCAACGGCGGCCGCCTGCTTGGCGTAACCGCGCTGGGCAAGGATATCGCGGAAGCCCGCGCCAGGGCGTATGCGGACATAGAGAAGATCCGCTATGAAGGCAAGCATTACCGTACGGACATCGCGCTCAAGGCGTTGAGGGCGCTGGAGCAGTGACTCCGGCTCGACTGGCCGGGCGAGATGTCACATGCACAAATATTCAGGTCAGTCGAGGATTCCGGTTCTCTTTTGTCAGAAATGTGGTATGATTTCAATAGGGTCGTTCTGTCCAGCAAGCTGGAAAACGATGAACAAAAAGACAAAAGGACGGTGTTTTCAAGAGTGAATTACGAGCAAACCAATCCACATACGTGGGTGCGGAGCAAGGGACGCAGACCGGTTCATTTCAACGGCTGATGCGCACATTCACGATCGCAGTCCTCGTATGCTTCATCGGCACGTTCTTCGGTATGATGGTGCCGCCGGCATTTTTCCTGCCGCTCGCCGTCATCCAGCTGATCATGATGATCGCGGCGCTGGTCATCCAATGGCGGGGCAAGGCGATCGGCTACCCGTTCGTATTCAGCTTCGTCTTCCTGACCGGGGTTGTCCTGTATCCGGCAGTGGCTTACTACACCTTCCTCGGCGGCGCGATCGTCACCCAGGCCTTCCTGCTGACGGTCATCATCTTCGGCGCGCTGACGCTGTACGCGTATTACTCGAAGCGGGACTTCAGCTTCCTCGGCAGCATGCTGATGGTCGGGCTGCTGGTGCTGATCGGAGCGGGACTGATCTCCCTCTTCACGGGCGGCATGGGAGGCACGCTCAATCTGGTGATCACAGTGCTGGGTGTGCTGATTTTCTCCGGCTTCGTGCTGTATGATGTGTCCCAGTACAAACACGGCGTCGAGGAACGGATGATGCCGCTGGCCGTGCTCAGCATGTTCCTGTCGTTCATCAACCTGTTCCTGTACATCCTTCGCTTCCTGGCGATTTTCCTGGATGAGTAGCATTTCGCTGCATCGGATCGGATCACGTTCGCGTGGTCCGATTTTTTGTTGAGCATGTTCGCATGATCCTGGTTGAGAATGATGAATGGTCGTCGGATTCCTGAAATGGCAATCATCCGTGCAACCTTCCGATAACTGGAATCGTCAATGAGGATGAGTTCCATACAGAAAATCAAGGGGGATGGACGATGATGCATGGGAGAGACAAGAGAGTAAAGAAGCTGGCGAAGGTGCTCCTCGCCGCTGTACTCGGCCTGGTGCTGATTGTCGCGGGCTGCAGCTCGGACAGCAGCACATCCTCGGATACGGCCGCCTATAGCGGAGGTTCGAAAAGCTCGCCGGGATCGACTGCGTCCAATCAAATGAACACTGCGGATTCAGGGGCCGGTACGGGCTTCGATCCAACGGCGGCGTCGGCCAACCGGATGGTCGTCTATAACGCCTACGTGACCATCGAGGTGAAGGACTTCGCGGCGGCGCAGGCGGAGATCCGCAACCTGGTGCAGCTGTCCGGGGGGTATCTGTTGGAATTCAGCGAGAACCGCAGGGAGGATGGGACGAACGGCTCATTGGTCATCAAGGTGCCGTCCAGCGGGTTCATGAACTTCCTCGAGCGGCTCGAGGAGCTTGCTCCGGACAACTTGAGGAGCCACATCAGCGGCGAGGATGTGACGGAGGAGTACGTGGACCTGGATGCCAGACTTCAGGCGCTGGAGGTGGCTGAGGGCCGGCTGCTGGCCTTTATGGAGAAGGCGACAACGGCCGGCGAACTGGTGGAGTTCTCGCGCGAGCTGAGCAACGTCCAGCAGGAGATCGAGCGGATCAAGGGACGAATGCGGTATCTCGAGCAGAACGTCGCTTATTCGACGATCGAGGTGCGCATCTACGAGCAGGAGGATGGCATCAGCCGAATTCAGGGCAAGAGGGTGCCGTTCGTCGAGAGGCTGTCTGATTCCTTCTACGCGGTGATGATCGGAATATCGAATTTCCTGCAGGATCTGGCGATCTTCGTCATCACGGCGATCCCGGTCGTCGTGCTCATCGGCGTCTTCGCCTTGCCGTTCTTCCTGCTCTGGCGTCGATACCGCAAGAAGAAGCGAAAGGAAGAGGAGGATTGGGCCACTCGCCTGCAGACGCCGCGGTCCGCGCAGGAGCAGAACGCCCCGGTCGACCAATCGGATGATCATTCGGACGATCACACGGCCAGCAGGGCAACCGGCGAACAAGCCGATCCGCAAGATGAGCGGAACCGCAGCGACGACAAGGAATGACGTTGCCAAGAGCAGCCCGCGTGCGGAACGCGGGCTTTAACCATTGGTCAGAATCAGGTATGATGAAAGCAGGAATGAATGCGGACCCATTATTTACATCCAGCATCGATCCGGAGGTGTGAGGACATGAGCGAAGTCAGGATGGTCAGAGGGGTACTGGCCGTCGCAGGCGTCCTGTTGTGCGCCCTCATCATATTCATGGAGATGCATCAGTTGCGGGGGTACCTGTTGATTCTGGCTGGCCTGATCTGCCTGGAGCATGGAGTGAGCGAGCTCCGACGGGACCATAGGCGGCTGACAGGATGGCTGGAGGGCTTGCTTTCCATGGCTTTGATCGGTTTGGCCGTTGAATCGTTTATCTGACACAAGGCAGGTTGCCTGTCGGAGAGGGCAGGTGTATGCCGAGGCCTCCTGCATGCGTTCCATTGGGCCTGTAATGGGCTGCGACGGAGCGCATGCCAGGAGGCTTTATTGTTATATGAATGGCTGCGGCTCTTGACCTGCTTGCAACCTCCTCCGCCAACGTCTGGACAAAAGAAGTTAATAGTTTAACTTCGTGCATGTCGAAAAGGGCATGAATTTCATGATGAGGTTAAAAATTCAACTTCATTTCCGGTTTTTCGGACGCCGATCCGGGTCAGGTAGTTAAATTTTTAACTACATTCGTAAAATCCGGGTCAATGCAAAGGTGTTGAAGTTAAAATGTTAACCACATTTGATCAGGGACCGGGAACCACCTTCTGATATGGTCGGGGTGGCGCTTAAGTGATGGCCTGTCGCTCCTTGCGGACGGCGGATTGCGGATGGCTGCGGGTGAAATGGCGGGTTACGGCCGGCCACTGGCGAGACGGGAAGATCGCGGCCGACCACTGGCGAAATGACAGGTTGCGAACGGATGCGGGTGAAGCCGGCAGACTGTGGAGGCTGCGGGTAATATCGACTGGTGAAATGGCAGACGGCGAAAGACCATGGGCGAAACCGGCAGATGCGGGTGTCCGCAGGTGAACTGGCGGGTTGCGGAGACAGCGGGCGAACATGCAGGTGGACGCGGGCAGAGTCGGCAGGCCGCTGATGAACACAGGCGATATGACTGATTCCGGACGGCCGCGATAAGCTCGAAACGCCCCCTGGGATAATGTTTCGACAGTCTTGCCGCAAATAAGTAAAAAAACCTGAAGTCCGGGAAGGAAAAACCGTAGGCCAGGGAGAAGATAGTACGCTGGGAATGCTTTTCCATATACCAGTCTGTCATACCAAACGATGAGGTGAGTCGGAACGTGAAGAGGAAACGCAGATGGACCAAGGCCTGGCTGGTGATCCTGGCCGCCATAGTCGCGCTTGCGGGATGCGGCGGACCGGCAGAGGACCCTGAACCGGAACCGATGCCTGATCCGGAGCCCCAGGTGGTGCAAACGCCTGTCGAACCCGAACCGGAGCCTGAGCCGGAGCCTGTCTATCCGTATGTGTATCCGCTCACCGGAATCGGCACCGAGGAGCTCCTGGAGGAACGTCCGCTCCTCATGTTGATCGAGAATCACAGGGACGCTCGTCCGCAGAGCGGTCTGATCGATGCGGATATCGTCTATGAGATACTCGCGGAGGGAGAGATCACGAGGTTCGCGGCTGTCTTCCACAGCGAGAAGCCGGAGGTGATCGGCCCGATCCGCAGCTTGCGTCCCTATTACGCACAGATCGGCGAGGCGGTCGATGCGCTGATCGTGCATGCGGGCTACAGCCCCGCTGCGCTGGAATATGTCCAGAAGAAAAAGCTGGACCATTTCGACGAGATCTACAATGCCGGCGCGTATTTCTGGCGAAGCAAGGAGCGCAAGGCGCCGCATAATCTGTATACCAGCACCGAGCTGATCCGCAAGGGCATGGGGGACAAGAAGGTGCGCAGCGAGTGGCATGCGCCCGCGGCGATTCCGTTCGCCGCGAAGGATGCGGTGATCACCGGTGAAACGGCCGAAACCGTGCTCGTGGAATATTACGCCGGCTACAAGGTGGAGTACGTGTACGACGCCGGGAAAGGCACCTTCCTGCGCCATATGGCCGGCTCCCCGCACCTGGACAAGGAGTCCGGCGAGCAGATCGAGGCGGCGAATGTCATGATCATCAAGACCTCGCACCGTGTGCTCGATGATGTCGGGCGCCGCGAAGTGAACATATATGGACCGGGCGAAGGCTGGCTTGTCCAACAGGGCAAGGCGCGCGAGATCGAATGGAAGCTGGTGGACGGCCTCATCCGCCCATACATCAACGGAGAGGAAGTGGCCCTTGTGCCAGGCAAAACATGGGTTCAGGTCATCTCCCCCAACCTCAAGGTCACGTTCTCCGCGAAGGAAGGTGAGAGCAGCACGGCATCGTGATGAACAGCCGCGATCGTACCTGGGGGTTGATGGCATGCCTGGATGCCCCTTCCCCCTCGGCACAATCGCTCATTCCCTTCAGCGTCTGCGCGTCCTGCCGCGCGATCTGGCGGAGGTTCCGCCGGATCGGCCTGTTCTTCCTGTCTTGCCCTGCGCGCTCCTCGGGCGGCGTCTGCTTCCGCTCCTGCGTGTGCTGGCCGAGGCGGATTGGCTAACCGCCGCACCAGGATTTCTCTTGAGAAGCAGTCCGAGCATCGGGGTAATCTGTTGCACCGTTGACATCAGCTTCTGGATCTTGCCGACTGTGGCCAGTATGCCATCGATCCCGCCCATTCGATTGACGAAGCCCTGGAGCTCGCCGAGCATCTGTCCGGCCCTGCCTCCGCCGAATAAACCGCCGCTGCCGCCGCCACCCTGGCTGACCGGCGCTGCCGGCTGTTGATAGAACTCCGGATACGGCATATGAATGTCGACGGGCGGATATCCATACGGAGGGTAACCCTGGACCGGCAGCTGGCTGTCCTGTTGATGAAGGCGCGGATGATGGTGTTGCGGATGGGATTGATATTGATATTGATTCACAGCTACTCACGATCCTTTGTGATAAGATAGGAATCTGTACGTTTTCCCTATACTGTATGTGGCAAGAGCCTTGTATGTATGGACGAATGTCCCGAATTTCGCGATTCGGGTGATTTGGGCTGGGCAACAGGTTTTGGCGCGTGACCATTTTAGTGTTTGATATCTTTACAGGAGTAAAGTAAAATAGTCTGTAGGGGTGAACGCAGGTGCAACTGAAAAAGTTAAATGACAGGACGATCAATCAGCTGTTTGAGGCGATTTTATCGCTGGAGACGATTGAAGAGTGTTATCAGTTCTTCGACGATCTGTGTACCGTGAATGAGATCGAGTCGTTGTCGCAGCGTCTGGAGGTTGCTCGCATGCTCGGCAAAGGCTGCACGTATAACCAGATCGAGCAGGAAACCGGCGCAAGCACCGCTACGATATCACGTGTCAAGCGTTGTCTCAACTACGGGAATGACGGCTATCGCATGGCGCTGGAGCGCATCAAGAAGCTGTAGTCCGTGCCTGGGCAACGTTGCCTGGACAGGAGAGACGATCATCAGGCAACACAGCTTGATCTTGCCGGACAGTTACTTGCATCGACAGAGATGCGGATAAACGGAAGCAACAGAACATTCACATATGGAACAAAGGTGACGGACCCTATGGTGTCCGTTATTTTTGCTTGAGCTGTGTCATTCCCGCGGGCTCCAGGTCAGCCGGTGATCGGCAGCCGTGTGGATGCGCAGCCGTTGAAGAATCGCCAGAGCGGGCGCCCGGGAGGTGCGGATATGGATCAGGAAGCGCAGGGAGCGGCGAAGCGGAAGTTCGGCGTGCTTGTGATCAGTCATGGCTCGCGCGAGGAGACATGGGTGCGTCTGGTCGATGAGGCGGTGGCGGAAGCGCGCCTGCAGGGGCTGCCTGTATACTCCTCCTATCTCGAGATCGTGGAAGGGCGATTGATCCAGGACGGCATCGATCACCTGGAGGCGGAAGGCGCCACGGACATCATCGTCGTGCCGCTGTTCGCTTCTTCGGGAAGCGTGCATATCGATGAGATCCGCTACGCGCTGGGACTCCAGGACGAACCGACACTGCCGACGGATCTGGGACGCATGCGGATTCGGGCCCGGGTGCACTGGACCGGCGTGATGGATGACCATCCGCTGATCGTGGAGGTGCTGCATGACAAGCTACGCGCCCTGTCAGTCGATCCGGCGCGGGAGGCGTTGCTCGTCGTGGGCCACGGGGCGAGGGAACCCGGGTTCCTCGACCGGTGGCGTGAGGTGCTCGGAAGCCTGGCCCATAAGCTGCAGGTGAGAGGCGGATTCCGGGTGGCGGAAGCCGCGCTTCTCGCGCCTGATGAGACCCGGCAGGCGATGGAACGCCTCGTCAGCAAGCATCCGGACTGCACGGTGCTGCTCGTGCCGTTCTTTGTCAGCGAGGGGTACTTTACGCGCACGGTCATCCCTTCGCGCTTCGCAGGTTATGCGTATCGATACAGCGGCGAGACGTTGCTGCCTCATCCTGGCGTCGCACGATGGATCGAAGAGCAGGTCAGGGCCGTTTTGCAGCCATGATGAAGTTTTGCGGATAGATTTGGATTGTGCGCACGGAATGTGACATAATGATTAGAGTAGCATGCAGAAGTTCAACTAGGATACGGTGGTGCTTTAGATATGGTCAGACGCGCCAGATTGATTTATAACCCCAGTTCTGGGCGTGAGGAGATGCGCAGAAGGCTGCCGGATATACTCGATCGTCTGGAGCGAGGCGGCCTGGAGACATCCTGCCATGAGACGAAAGGGCTGAGGGATGCGACATGGGCCGCTGAGGAAGCGATCCGCAGAGGCTTCGATATCGTGATCGCGGCCGGCGGCGACGGCACGATCTACGAGGTTGTGAACGGGCTGGCGGAGCGGGAGAACCGCCCTAAGCTGGGCATCCTGCCGGTGGGAACGACGAACGACTTCGCCCGCGCACTTGGCATCCCCAGGCATTGGGAGCAGGCTGTGGACATCATCCTGGGGCAGCAGACGATGGAGATCGATCTTGGACGATGCGAGCTGCAGAACGAGACGAAATATTTCATCAATATCGCAGGCGGCGGATCGTTGACGGAGCTGACCTATGAGGTGCCGAGCAAGCTGAAGACGATGCTGGGGCAGCTCGCCTATTACATGAAAGGCATCGAGAAGCTCGCATGGCTGAGGCCGATCCAGATCGAGATGCGGGCCGATGATTGCTATGTGAACGAGGAGATCATGATGTTCCTTCTCGCCAACAGCTGCTCCGTCGCCGGGTTCGAGAAGCTGGCTCCGGAGGCCAGCCTGCATGACGGGAAGCTGGACCTGATCGTGCTCAGGAAGTGCAATCTCGCCGATTTTATCCGGCTTGCATCGATGGCGTTGCGCGGTGAGCATCTGAACGATCCGCTGGTACGCTATTATCGGGTCGATGACCTGACCGTCACCTCCAGCGATCATGTGCAGCTGAATCTGGACGGCGAGCTGGGAGGAGAGCTGCCCAGCCGCTTCAGCGTGCTGCCGAAGCATCTGGAGATCTTCGTGGATTCGCAGGCGGTGAAGGAGCCGATCGCCGCTGCCATCGTCGACGAGCATCGACGTTAAGGGCAGATCGGACGGGCGCATGGGCCCATTGCTCCCGTTGTCACCAACGGGCTGTTACATCCATGTCGGACTGATACGGTATTGTCGGGATATGAGCGACGCCATCCTTCACATGCGGCCGCTGACGGGCGTTGCCGCCTGGTCCGGAACGAAAGGCCGACTCGCAAGGCGCGGAATGGGATTCCGCGTCTTTTTGCATATGTCCTATCTTGTGTATCGTTTCGTCGAATTGGCATTGAATTGGAAGTGATGAGAGGGTAAATTAAAGGTAAAGGAGGTTATTTTCAGGATGGAAATGGTAATAAATGACAGTTTGGTTCCTGATATTGGCTATCTGATCTTTCGCAAATGCACGCCAGCCTGGGAGATCGCTGAAAATGAGATCTCGTTCTATGATATTACCTATGTCATAGAAGGTAGAGGAGTCTATACGATCAATGGCGTCACCTACGAGGTGAAGAAGGGCGACCTGCTCTGCATTCCCACCGGGAGCATCCGCAAGGCTCACTGCATCGTGGACGATCTGATGCATCTCTACTCGGCCAATTTCAAGCTCTATGACATCAGCGGACAGATGAATGTCAGCCTGCCCCTGCCCCTGGTGTCCCATATCGGGATCAAGAGCGACCTCATCGCGCTGTTCCGCGAGCTGTCCGATGCCTGGGTGCGCAAGGAACCCGGCTATCTCATCAAGACGCGCGGCCTCTTGCTTGTCATCATTCACCGATTGATAGAGCTGATCCTCTTGAAAAAAGACCCCGTGAGCACCGACTATCGGGTGAAGAAGGTGATCAGCTACATCTCCGAAAACTACGCCAGCGAGATCACCGTGAAGGAACTGGCAGATATGGTGGGGCTGAATGCCGTATACTTTGGGGCGTTATTCAAGAAAGAAACCGGCATGCTGATCCATCAATATCTGGCGCATACCCGAATCAACCATGCGCAGGACATGCTGCAGAACGGCGAATGCAACGTCAGCGAAGCCGCAGAACGCTGTGGCTACAAGGATCTGTCGCACTTCCGCAAGCAGTTCAAGATGATCAAAGGCTACTCTCCCTCTCATTTTATCAAGAAGCAATCGGAGTAGAATAGAGCTTCATTCAATTTGAAAAATTATCTTTAATTTGTCTCTGTAAGCTAAATTCCAACTATTGTCTGAGGTTACTGTCGATGCTATCTTTAGCTTAGATAATGACAACGCTTGCATTGGAGCAAATGTAAAAATTAAGTCTGATAGCCTGCAAGCAGGAGATCCGTCCCGGAACGCTTCAGGGACAAGAGGAATCAGACTGACAGAAGGCGGTACATATATGTCGAATTCAAAAGTAAGCAAAACGCTGAGCTATTTCAAACGTTACTGGATTCTCTATGTGATGCTGCTTCTTCCGGTTGCCTTCTTTATCATTTTCCGTTATATTCCGATGGGCTATATCCAGATCGCATTCAAGAACTACAGCATCGTCAAGAGCCCCTGGGAGATGGAATGGGCGGACAACCACGGCTTCCAATACTTTATACAGGCCTTTTCCAACCGGGATTTTCTGTATGCGATTCGCAACACGCTGATGCTGAACTTCCTGGATCTGCTGTTTGGATTCCCGGCGCCCATCATCCTTGCCCTGATCCTGAATGAACTCGCTTTCAAACGCTTCAAGCGATTCACCCAGACCGTTGTCTACCTGCCTCACTTTCTGTCCTGGATCATCATCTCCGGCATGGCGCTGCAGCTGTTCGCGCCGACGAACGGATTGATCAATATCATGTTGAACAGGATGGGCTTCCCGTCGATCCCCTTTCTGAATGACCCCGTGTACTGGGTCGTCATGTACGTCCTGCTCGGCATCTGGCAAAGTGTCGGCTGGAACACCATCATCTATCTGGCGGCGATCGCCGGCATCAACCCCGAGCTCTACGAGGCTGCCTCGGTGGATGGTGCGGGACGATTCCGCAAGATCTGGCATGTCACGCTGCCCGGACTTCGCCCGACGATCATCGTCCTGCTGATCCTGAGCCTGGGCCATATCCTGAGCAGCGAATTCGACCGGCCATACGCGCTCAGCAACAAGCTGGTCACCGAGGTTTCCAACGTCATCTCCATATTCGTGTACAACTACGGTATCCGCGGCTTGCAATTCTCACTCTCCACTGCTGTCGGCTTGTTCCAGTCCGTGGTATGCGTCATCTTCCTGTTCGCAGCCAACGCTCTGGCGAAGAAGACCGGCGAACGTGGCATATGGTAGGAGGGGCGATTCATGGTCAAGTCCAGAAGCACAAGAATTGGAGATTGGGTCATCGTATTCATCTGCGTCATCGCGATCCTCGTCTGTCTCCTGCCGGTGCTGAACATCGCGGCGCGCTCGCTCAGCACGGCGGAAGCGCTGATCCGGAACGAGGTGTTCCTCTGGCCGAAGGGGTTCAACTTCAGCGCCTACGAGACGGTGCTGAGCGATTCCAAATACACCTGGTCGCTCGCCTGGACAGCCATCCTGACCGTGATCTGCACGATCTGGTCGCTGTTCATGACGATCCTGTGCGCCTATCCGCTCATCTATGACAACCTGAAAGGCAAGAAATTCATCATCGCGCTGATCCTGTTCACCATGTATTTCAATGCGGGGACGATCCCGACCTACCTGCTGCTGAAAGAACTGCACCTGCTCAACAATCCGCTGGTCCTGATCATCCCGAACTGCATCAGCGTCTTCTATGTCATCATCCTGCGCAGCTTCCTGTATGGCATCCCGGAAAGTCTGCGCGAGTCCGCGGAGCTCGATGGAGCCGGGCCGCTCCGCATCCTGGTCAACGTCTATCTGCCGCTGTCCACTCCCGTGCTTGCCACGCTGGCCCTGTTCTACGCGGTGGGCCGCTGGAACGGCTTCACGGACGCGCTCCTGTATATGTCGGATCGGAAATACTACCCGATCCAGCTCCTGCTGTACAACATCCTGAACAGCATCAACAGCATCGAGGTCGCGACCCAGGAAGGGTTCACCACTCCGGGCCTGTCGGAGACGATCAAGTCCGCCACGGTCATGTTCGCGACGGTGCCGATCCTGATCGTCTATCCGTGGCTGCAGAGATACTTCATCTCCGGTGTTACTCTCGGGGCCGTGAAGGGCTAGTCACGAAGTGGAGGAGCCGGTTGCAGCCGAGGCATAGGATAAAAATTGGCTTAAGCCAATTTTTATAGATTAGTCCAAAAATGTTTACGAGGGGGAACGAACATGAGGCTTCGTAACATGTCGTCCATACTGACACTCATTCTTGCACTTGTGTTGGTCTTCACCGCATGTACATCGAACAACAACTCATCTTCAACAGGTCAGACACAAAGCGGCACATCATCCGGCAGCAACTCCGGATCAGGAGGCGGTTCCAGCGGCGGGGGTGACTCGGTCAGCGACGTGCTGGAAAAGTACGGGCTGGACGCCAATCTGAGATTCAAGGAGACGCGCAAGATCACCGTCGAGGTGTATGACCGCGGCAACGATGGCGGGACGCCGCCGGAGGACAACTTCTATACGGATTACATCAAGCAAGGCATGCTGCGCGACCATAATGTGGAGGTAACCTTCGTTCCAGTGCCGCGCTGGACGGAGACCGATGTCATCAACAACCTGCTGGCCGCAGGCGAGGCGCCGGACATCAGCGTGACCTATTCCTATCCGACGATTCAGACCTACGCCGGCATGGGCGGCGTGCTGGACCTGGCTCCTTATCTGGAGGAAATGAAGCCATACCTGACTGATCTGTGGGATCTGCTCACGGATACGAACATCTACTGGGACAGGGATCCGAAGACAGGCACCATCTGGGCCATCGAAGCGCGCCTGAACGTGCTGAACCGCATCAACACCTTCGTGCGCGAAGACTGGCTGAAGAAGCTGAACCTGAATCCGCCGACCACCTTGCAGGAATTTGAGAATATGCTGTACGCGTTCCGCGACAATGCGCAGCTGCTCCTCGGAGCTGACGCGGACAAGATGATCCCGTTCTCGATCAGCTTCGACGTGGGCTGGCGCGCCGACCATCTGACGACAGCCTTCGTGCCGAACGATATCACCGACAAGGATCTGTTCATCTACGGCTTCGACGATCGGCACCTGCTCTATCCGGGATACAAGGAAGGCATCCGGGTGCTCAACAAGTGGTACAATGATGGACTCATCTGGAAGGACTTCCCGCTGTACCCTGCCGGCGATCCGACCGAAGACAACCTGATGAAATCCGGCTATGTGGGCTCGTTTATGCATAACTGGGATTATCCGTACCGCAACGGCGACGACAGCATCCATGCGAATCTGCAGCGTCTCGTCGGTCCCGATGCGGCCTACATCGCGGTCGAACCGTTCAAGAACGATGCGGGCGTCTACCGGAAGTTCCTGTCCGGCCCGATTGACCGCAAGGTGTTCTTCCCGTCCACGAACAAGGAACCGATCGCATCGCTGCTCTATCTGAACTGGATCACGAAGGTGGAGAACCGCATCTTCCTGCAATTCGGCGAGGAGGGCGTCACGCACGAGAAGATGCCTGACGGCTCGTACAAGACGCTGGCCACGACGGGCGAGAAGATCATGAACTCCCCGAACAACATCGACTATACGATCACTTACAACGGTCTGAATCTGGGCGATCCGGATCTGACGACCAAGTCGATCGCCAACGGCTATGCCGGTGTCGACAAGCGGTTTATCGAGATCGCGCATCAGATCACGACCCATGAAGGGCGGATCGGCAAGAATGCCGCCGTGGGCGAGATCAAGGCCGAGAGCGGTCAAGGCCAGGCGCTCAAGGAGAAGCGGGATACGTTCCTGAACCAGGCGGTCGTAGCGCCGGTGTCGGATTTCGACAGGGTATACGATGCAGGCATGGACGATTACCTCAGGTCCGGCGGTCAGGCGATCATCGATGAGCGCAAGGCGGCCTGGGAAGCGACCTACGGGGATAAAGTGATGCTGGATTAAGGCTGATCCGGCGTGCTGGAGGAGGCTGTCCATCAGTCAGTGCAACTGGCTGGGGATGGCCTCTTCTTTTTGGCTTGACGTCAGGATGGCCTGGCGTTGGGAAGGAGGTGGATACCTTATTGTGCAGCCCGGAAGAGATCCTGAGCCGGGGGAGATACCGCCGCCTTTATCATGGGTTACTGGTGATGCGTCTGCGTCATGAATGTTTATATGGAGAATATCTGGCTGGAGCAACGAAGTGACGTCGTGGAAGGCTGTTTCATCGAACCGGTGGCTGACGGGGACGCGGGAGATGTCGGGGGCATGAGTGAGGGCGGCAGCATGGTTTTGCGAGAGTCCGCGGATTGAGGTATCATGATCATAGGGGTTAATCGTTCGTTAATGCTTCAGCAATTCTTGAGTGAAAGGAACATGTACGATGGCACAAACAGAATCTGTGAAACTGACTTCACTCTCCTCCAAAGGAGGCTGCGGCTGCAAGATCGGTCCGGCCGACCTGATGCAGGTGATTCGCATGCTGCCGCAGGCGACGCCGAATCCGGACCTGCTCGTCGGTCTGGAAACCAGCGACGACGCCGGCGTCTATCGGCTGAATGACGAGCTGGCGCTTGTGCAGACCGTTGATTTCTTCACGCCGATCGTGGATGATCCGTATGCCTTCGGGCAGATCGCCGCTGCCAATGCGATCAGCGACATATACGCCATGGGCGGCAAGCCGCTCACGGTCCTGAATATCGTGGCCTTCCCGATCTCCACGCTGGACAAGCAGATCCTGGCGGATATCCTGCGCGGCGCGGCCGACAAGGTGCAGGAGGCGGGCGCAACGCTGGTCGGCGGTCACTCCATCGATGACAAGGAGCCGAAGTTCGGCATGGCGGTGACCGGGCTCATCCATCCGGACAAGGTGAAGACCAACGCCGGGGCGAAGCCCGGAGACAGGCTGATCCTGACCAAGCCGATCGGCGTCGGCATCCTGACGACCTCGATCAAGAAGGATCAGCTGTCCGAGGAAGAGGTGCAACGCGTCACGAAGGTCATGGCGACCTTGAACAAGACGGCGGCGGAAGTGATGAGCCGCTATGACGTGCATGGCTGCACCGACGTCACGGGCTTCGGCCTGATGGGACATGCGTCCGAGATGGCGAAGGGCAGCAACGTCGGCCTGCGCATCAGGAAGGATCATGTCCCGGTGCTTCCGCGCGTGCGTGAATTGGCAGAGCAGGGCTTCGTGCCGGGCGGAACGAAGAACAATTTCAAACATGTCGAGCCGATCGTCACCTTCCCGGAATCGATGGATCAGATCGACCGCTGGATCCTGTGCGATGCGGTGACGTCGGGCGGGCTGCTCATCGCCGTAAGCGCGGAACAGGCCGATCGCATGCTGGCGGAGCTCGTGGAGCAAGGCGTCGAAGCGAGCCTCATCGGGGAAGTGGTGGCGGATCACCCGGGTCACATCGTCGTAGAATAACCAGGCTTCAGGCGCGAGGAGCGATAGCATTTGTTTCAGGACATCACCATAGAACAGCTGAGAGAACAGCAGAAGAACAAGCCATATGTCATGATCGACGTTCGTTCGCCGTCGGAGTACCGGGATGCGACGATACCGGGCAGCATCAACATCCCGCTGTTCGATGACCAGGAGCGGGCGGAGATCGGCACGCTGTACACGCGGACCAGCGTACAGGCCGCAAAGGAGAGGGGGCTCGAGATCGTCTCCGCGAAGCTGCCGGCGTTCATCCGCGAGTTCGCGAAGATCCCGGAGAGGAAGGTGGTCTTCTGCTGGCGCGGCGGCATGCGCAGCAGGACGACGGCCACGCTCCTCTCTCTGATGGACATCCACGTCTATCGACTGAGCGGGGGGTATCGGGCTTATCGCCGCTGGGTCGTCGAGACGCTGTCCGCATACGAGCTCAAGTCCAGAGTGGTCGTCCTGCACGGACATACCGGAACCGGCAAGACCGCGATCCTGAGAAGGCTGGAGGCCGAGGGTTATCCGGTGCTGGACCTGGAGAAGCTGGCGGGCCATCGCGGCTCCATCTTCGGCGGAGTGGGATTGCAAGCCCATAATCAGAAAACGTTCGAGGCGCTGCTCCTGGAGAGGCTGATCGAGCTTCAGGACTCGCCATATGTGGTGCTGGAGGCGGAGAGCAAGCGGATCGGCAAGGTGGTGCTGCCAGAATGGCTCATGCAGAAGAAGGAAGCGGGCCTGGCGATCCGCATAGAGGCACCGGTGGAAGCGAGGGTACGGCAGATCCTGGAGGACTATCCGACGGAAGACAAGAACGTCTACATCAAAGCCTTCAACGTCATCCGGGAACGCATCCACACGCCGATCGCCAAGGAAATAGCGGCCTGCCTGGAGGCGGAAGAGTACGAGCCGGCCGTTCGTCTGCTGCTGGAATACTACTATGATCCGAGATATTCTCACACCACGGAGCAGTATGTGCCGTCGCCGCAGATCAGCCTGAACGTTTCCGACCTGGATGATGCGGTCTCGCAGGTGCGGGCGGTGCTGGATGCGATCGCGGCGGGACAGGCATGACAGGGGTTTATCGCTGGTTGGTCTGGCGTTAACGGAACGTGGGAGACTGTCTATTCATTGTGAATAAACCCGCCATCCCTGCTTGCTGAATATCGCCAATTTTTGACCAATACCACCGTTTTTCTTAATATTTCTCCCAAATTCTCCTCCATGTTTCTTGGTATAATGAAGATAAGGAGCTATTCCTGTAATGAATTAATTTGCGGTTTGAAAAGAAAAAGCGCCTCCTGTATGCTGGGTCTCGAATGTTACGCACATTCACTGCCCTAATAAGAGGAGGACGCTCTAGATGAAGCATAACCAATCGAACAAGCAAAATCAACGGATTTCGAGAATTTCTGAAACGACGCTGGTCATCGGGACTGACATCGCAAAACACAATCACGTCGCTCGAGCCTTTAATTACCGAGGAATCGAGCTCGGCAAGCGCTGCTTATTCCAGAACGATGAGAATGGCTTGTTGAACCTGCTGG
>Ga0207747_1000193_pt1 | contig 76368 bp, 78 predicted proteins | sample HigsolmetaGSP11D_FD_184839 | JGI IMG/M metagenome (GOLD analysis project Ga0207747, IMG submission 184839) | High solid enriched microbial communities from the Joint BioEnergy Institute, USA - SP1-1-D (SPAdes) | ecosystem: Engineered > Bioreactor > SSF (Solid state fermentation) > Aerobic >...
GTTCTTCCTGTTTTTATTGTCGCTTCAATAAGCGAATTATTTTTATACCTCTCAAGAACTTTATATAACGTAAGTGCATACCTGCCATCTTCTGTCACAGCCATTTTCTTTCTTTCAACGTGATCTCTCCCAATCGGTGCCTCTATGCTTCCTTCATCATCCTTTATGACACCTTCAACGATTGCAATGTATTTCTTTAAAATAGTCCTTTCTTTTATTTGATTTGAGAGATCTAAATGAGCCTTGTCATTTTTAGCAACAACCATCACACCAGAAGTATCTTTATCAAGTCTGTGGACAATTCCCGGTCTTAGCTCACCATTGATGCCTGATAAGTTTTTGCAATGGTAAAGAAGCGCATTAACAAGTGTGCCGCTGTAATTGCCGGGAGCAGGATGTACAACCATTCCCTGAGGCTTATTTATCACAATAATATCATCATCCTCGTAAATAATGTCAAGAGGAATATTTTCAGGACTCAAATCTATTTCTTCTGCTTCAGGTATATTTACATCAACTGAATCTCCTTCTTTTAGTTTATAATTTGGTTTTATCAACAAACCATTGACTTTTACAAGCCCATCCAGTATTAACTTCTTTAAATATGATCTCGTATAATCCAATTCAGAAGCCAAGAAAGAATCTATTCTCTTATCTACATCATCTTTTTCTGCAATTATATTTATTCTATCAGCGATATTCATACACAAAGTTCCTTTCAGTCACATCCATTTAAAAAAATTATTAATTTCCTTTTTTAAATATCAATATATAACATAATAAAAATGCTCCAACTACTATCATAGAATCAGCTAAATTAAATACCGCAGGGAAAAATTTAAAATCAATAAAATCAACAACATATCCAAGCCTAACACGATCAATCAGATTTCCTATAGCTCCGCCAAGTATCATCGAAAGCGTAAATTTGTAAAAAGTACTTCCAGGTATTTTCACAATTGAATATATTAATATTGTTCCTACAATAACAGTTATTATAATAAAAAACAAAGTCCTATTTTGTAAAATTCCAAAAGCAGCACCTCTATTTTCAACATACGTAAAATGAAATATATTATTTATTATAGGAAAACTGCCAATAGGTTTTAAATACTTTACAACAAAATATTTTGACATTTGATCAATTATAATCGCAATAAAGACAATAATAATTTCCAAATTTTATCCTCCTAGATAATAAAGCTTTAAATTAGGGCTTTGAAAATTAAGCCCTAATTTATATATAATCTTATCAATAAATTATTTAACATACTTAGATATCAATTCTTCTATTTCGTTTTCATCCATTGAAGGTCTTTTTACATTATCGTATAATAGCCATTCTTCTGTATGGACTGTAGAATCACCTGGGTTTAATTTAACCATAGGACCTAATGACTCCATTTCCATCATCCAATCTGTAGTATATGTTTCGTAAGAAGCATTGTAATCCGGATATACTGCGTTTTCATCATGTTTGAATTTCTTTATAAATAGATGCTCATGATTGAAATATGCTGCCCATCCTTTCTCATTCTGTATGCCAAACTTAAATGGCTCTTTTGTATTTGGATCCTGCTCAAAAATTATATATTTGTCACCAAAGTGTATTCTGTGATCTTTCATATGCGAATACGGCCACAATACCAAAGCTCTATTCGGCAAAAGGCCCGTATCTTTATTAGGCTGCTCTACAACCTGCAAACCGCCAGTTGCCATAACCGATATAGCCCAAGGTGAAAGCTCCACTGCCCATGCACCCTTATTTATCAATGTGTGTTTCACTTTTGCAACAGGTTTATTAGGATCTAAAGTAATTTCTATCTCTTTTTGTATATATGCAAAATCTTTAGGTTCTTGAATAAGCTTAACGCCATTTTCTACTTCCACATAACTAATTGGGAAATTATCAAGTGTATAAGTCCTTGGCATAGCTTCAGGGCTGTGCCACAACCTATGTCCTCCATAATTTCTCCAGATATTTTCACCTTTTTTGCCAGCATCTTCATCGTTGATGCTGAACTCATTGACTTGCCCCACAAAGCCAAATCTTATTATTCTAGGTCCTATCTCTGTTGTAGCAATAAAATCTACTAAACCATTAGAAACTTCAATGCAGTCATTCCAACCTGAGTATGAAACCTTTTTTAAACTCACACTCATTTAATATCATCCCTTTCTTTGTATTAAAAACGTTATTATAAATCCATACAGTTAATACATATTCGACATGATTTCAGAGATTCCTTCTAAATAAGAGTGCCTTATCGGCACTCTTATTCTACTTTTTCTTCAATAATTCTAATGCCTTATTAACAACATTTTCAACAGTAAATCCAAATTCTTTGAAAAGTACATCGCCAGGTGCTGATGCCCCAAAGTGATCTAGTCCGATTACGCATCCATCAAGCCCTACATATTTATACCAGCTCATGGTACTTGCAGCTTCTACAGCAATTCTCGCTCTTACGTTATCTGGCAGCACCATCTTTTTGTATTCTTCCGATTGTTGATCAAATATTTCCATTGAGGGCATGCTAACCACTCTTGCCATTATACCTTTTTCTTTTAATTGTTTGCAAGCTTCATAAACCAAATTAACTTCTGAACCGCTAGCCATTAAAATTATGTCTGGATTGCCGCCCTCAGCATCACACAAAATATATCCGCCTTTTAATGCTTCTTTTGATGTTTCTTCATAAACGGGTAAATTTTGTCTTGTAAGTATTAATGCAGTCGGACCATCTTTTTTGTTTAAAGCGTAACACCATGCGGCAGACACTTCTTTCGAATCTGCAGGCCTTATTACAGTTAGATTCGGAATGCTCCTTAGCATTGGCAAATGCTCAATCGGTTCATGTGTAGGACCGTCTTCCCCAACTCCTATGCTGTCGTGTGTATATACGTAAATTACAGGAAGCTTCATCAATGCTGATAGCCTTACAGCACCTTTCATATAATCGCTGAAAACAAGGAACGTTGATACATAAGGTATTAACCCACCATAAGCAGCTATGCCATTTGCAATTGCTCCCATAGCATGTTCTCTAACCCCAAAATGGAAGTTTGAACCACCTCTGTTTTCGCTGCTATAGTCACCTCTATCTTTTGTATATGTTTTAGTAGATGGCGCAAGATCTGCCGAACCACCTATTAGATTGGGAACCAATTTTACTAAATAGTTTAAAATTTCTCCTGATGATGACCTTGTTGCAGTCTTTAATTTGAAATTCCAGAGTCCCTCGTCATTTATCAAATCAACAGGCAATTTCTCACTATGCCACTTGTCCCATTCATCAGCCAAGTCTGGATACTCTTTTCTGTAATTTTCAAACATCACGTTCCATTTGTCTTCTTCTTCATTTAATTTACTTATAACCTCGTCCATGTATTTTCTAACTTCATCAGGAACATAGAACTCTTCATCGTAATCCCATCCTAAAAACTTCTTTGTTTCTTCCACATTTTTTTCACCGAGCGGTTCTCCATGTGCAGAAGCTTTCCCTTGTTTTTCTGGACAGCCATAGCCAATCGTAGTCTTTACTATAATTAAAGATGGTCTTTCTTTGTCTGCCTTAGCTTCTTCTATAGCTTTTCCTATTTCATCCACATTATTGCCGTCTTCTACTTTCAATACCTGCCAGCCAAAAGCCTCAAATCTCATTCCCACATTTTCAGTAAATGCTATATCTGTGCCACCTTCAATAGAAATATTATTGGAATCATAAAGCACAATCAACTTTCCAAGTTTTAATGTACCTGCAAGTGAACATGCCTCTGATGATATGCCTTCCATAAGGCAGCCATCGCCCACTATTGCATATGTATAATTATCTACAATATTATACCCTGGACGATTAAACTTATTTGCCATATACGTTTCAGCAATTGCCATTCCTACAGCATTAGAAACACCTTGTCCCAAAGGACCTGTAGTTATTTCAACACCAGGCGTGTGGCCATACTCTGGGTGACCCGGTGTCTTACTTTGCCATTGTCTAAAATTTTTAAGGTCATCTATAGTGAGCCCATAACCAAATAGATGCAATAGAGAATATAAAAGTGCTGATCCATGTCCAGCAGACAATATAAATCTGTCCCTCGCAGCCCACTTTGGATTTTTAGGGCTATGCTTTAAATACTTTGCCCATAACGTATACGCCATTGGTGCAGATCCCATAGGCATTCCTGGATGTCCGGAATTTGCCTTTTGTACTTGTTCAATTGAAAGTATACGTATAGTATTAATTGTTAATTCATCAATTGTGTTCATACTTTAACTCTCCTTTGCATTTTAATTACCATTAATATTATATCATTGGACAAATCGTAATAAAAGAATTTAACTTAAAATTCGTGCAAGTTGTGAATTATTTTTATATTTTGCACGCTTTTTGAATTAACTTTTATGACATAATAACTACATGAGTCAAAATAGGTTATTGACTCAGAAAAAATACTGTGATATAATAAATCTCGTCGCAGGGGAGTAGCTCAATTGGTAGAGCGGCGGTCTCCAAAACCGTAGGTTGCGAGTTCGATTCTTGTCTCCCCTGCCATTTTTATGCCTAAAATAGCGTATCACAGCTGGATAAATATAGTAAATAGGCATTGAATATATAATTAGTGACACTTTCGGGACAAAATTAAGCAAAAAATCGATTATAATAATTAAAAAATCAAGTACTCACAAAAGAATACTTGATTTTTATTTATGCCGTGAAAATTTTCCCATGATAAAACAATATGCACTCATTTTAAAGCTCTTATGGTTTATATTCTCTAATTCCTAATTTCTCTTTAAGAGCCTTTTTAAGAACCTGCGAAAATGGATCCTAAAGTAAAAGATGTATTACAAATTATAATTTTCTCGGCACATTACATCACCACATTATTGCCACATAAAAAAGCCTTCTGGGCATTAGTTTGTAACTATACTCATCATACCATCATTTAATTTTTTGCACTTATTCTCTACTTAAACATATAATATTATTGGCCAAAAAGTTTATTATTGGAGGTTGATTTATATGGAATTATCAATCGAGGAAATTAAAAGTTATTTTGATTACAATAATAAAAAAGACGAATGTCAAACTCATAACCATGAATTTTTAGGTAGCACAAAATTAGCTGAAGAAGACAAAAAAGAAAAATATAGAGACAAAGAAAAAAAAGAAGAACACAATCACCGCTTTGCAGGTGTCACCAGTCAAGTTATACCACATGGTGATAGTCATGTTCATGCAATATTAGTCAGCACTGACTTCTATGAGGATCATCATCATGAGATAGGCGTTATAACTGGCCCCGCTATTGAAGTCGATGATAAAAGACACGTGCACTTTGTGGAAGGAAAGACTACTGTTGATGATGAACACTACCATAAATTCATTTTTGCTACCTTAATCGAGGATCCTATTTCTGAGCAAAAGAAACATTATTAATTTCAATGTCAAATCCAAATTAGCATACTGAAAGCCCGGTTCTATTGCCGGACTAAAATTATATTTCAAACTATCGATTATTCTAATATGTATTATAATTATATATGTCTATCAAAAAAAGTGGTAGTCTTTAATATCATAGACTACCACATCTACTTTATTATTAATCATTAAGGATCGCAAGGTCTACGGCAAAAGCAAAATAAAATTATTATTATGATGATGATCCAAATCCACCATCCGCCAAAACCTCCAAAACCTTCAGCTTTTAAATCAGTACCCATTCAAAAATCCTCCTTTTACTCTTGGCCTTATTGGCCTAATACATTATACGTAATATGCTTAATAGTGTTACTCAAATTTCATCGTCGTTAATGACCATAAAAAACGCCTTGCTTCTTTACGCGGTTTATATTGCTGTAAAACAATTAGAAAAACGAAAAAGAATAGTAATAAATCCTCAAAGTCAAAATTGACATCCATTATTATCGTTAAAATGACAAAGAAAAAAAGCTATGTAAATAATAAATGGTCCTACCATAAGATAGGACCATTTTTGTTATTTGACTTGATTTAAGAATAATCCCATTCCACCGTCCATAACAATTACGAGTAATACGAAGAAAAACAGCAATGTTTCCATTGACCATGATCCTCCACCAAACCATCCGCCGCCCATCAAAACAACGAGTATTAAGAAAAAGAACAGCAAATTGCTTTGGCCAAATACAGAACTTGTACCAGCCATAATAACCCTCCTTTTAAAATATTAAATCAATCTAGTTTTCAGGCTTCGGGCTCTTCAACTATAAATCCTGGCATGAATAAAAATATTATGATTATTATAAATATTATCCATATCCAGCTTCCGCCAAAGCGTGATCTACCTGTATCCTTAGGCATTCTGGCTCCCCCTTTCGAGTTAGATAAATGTCAGATCTTTAAGATCCTATACATAATATGTAAAGTCAATAAATCTTGTGATAATATTAGACATTAAATATTCCCTTTAAATCATTACCATCCATAATGAGTGTAGTTTGATCAGATGCATAAACCTGTGTTACCGTCCAGCGCATAAAAAAAATACTCTATTATTTTTTATTGTTGCATTACTGATTCCAGCAGTGTTTATATAATATTCATCTATCCAAAAATGTCTATTTTCAAACTTCTACTTAGATTTGTATGCTTATCACATACCTTGAGAGCACTTTTACCCTATAAATATCACATAAAGCCCGATACACTAATTTTGGGTGGTATATCCTTCTTCATTCAATTTGCGTACAATGTCAGGCCTGAAGAATACAGATTCGAATAAATCATCCATAAAAACATGTTAAAAAGAATAATTTAAATATGATGTAACAAAATTCATATATTGTTACATGACTTTTTATTGATGAGAGTATGAACTTTTATCTACTATAGTTTTATAATCTATACTGCAGGAGGTAGAAAATGCTTACATATTTTGATAATATCAACGGAGCGCTGGATTTAACTGAAATGCTTTCAAATTTTAAAACAGAATTTGATATAAATTGTTTAAGTATTTTCCTCGTTGATCAAAGCAAAATATACTGTATCAAAAAAATTGATGCTGTTAATGATACCTCTTGTTGTTATCCTTCACCTGTTTCGCGTGATAATCATAATAATAATATTATTTATTTTGCATGCAACAGCTTAAAGCCCATTTACCATATTGCTGAAGACGACGATACTATCGTTTCAATGGAAAAAGATATCGTCGAGGAAGTATGCATCCCTGTAAAAATAGAAAAGCACAAAGATATCACTGTCTGTATATATTTCGGATTCAATTATAAAGCTAAAAACATCACAGAATTATTATCTTCATTTTTTAACAAGTTTAATCTCTTTGATATATACTATTATGCATTGGTAAAATATGACCAGTTAGCCGATACCGAAAAATTCTAAAATTTCTTATGGTATTTGAAGATAATATAAAATCAAACCAGCCTTCTATGAAGATGCATACTGTCAATGTAGCATTCTGGTCTATCGAAATAGCTAAAAAGTTGAATTTTACCGAAAATGATCTTGAAAAACTCTATTATGCAGCTTTATATCACGATATTGGTAAAATAAAGGTAAAAAATAGTATAATTAACAAAGAAGGTCCTTTAACAGAAGAAGAATATGAAGAGGTTAAGCGTCATGCAGAATATGGTTACATTATTACAAAGGAATTGATTGGTGATATATATCCTGATATCCCTTTATGGGTAAGAGATCATCATGAAAAATACGATGGAAGCGGGTACCCCAATGGGTTAAAGGATACTGATATTCCTCTTTCAAGCAGAATTATTAAAGTTGCAGATGTAATAGATGTTTTGTATTCTCCAAGAAGCTACAAAAAATCTATTTCTGTTGACAAAATAATTGACGAACTTAAAAGATGTTGCGGAAAAGATTTTGATCCACAAGTTGTGGATGCAGCCATCGAAGTAATTAACGAAAAAATTATTTTCTATGCTGATATACTAAATTTAAATAATGAAGAAGTATTACCAGCTAATCTTTCTTTAAATACTTATAAAGGTATATTCAATTATGACGGATATTTTTACTCTAAAGAAGGGCAAAGTTATTTTAAATGCACAAATGCTATTGAAGATGTGCAAGACTTATGCGACATACTTTCAGCTTCCCTGATTGTAGAAAAACTAAATTCAGTATATGAGTATGAAGTTGAAGCTACTCCAATAGATGAAAATACATATTTACTTTCAAAAATAAGGTCTCATGAGGGGAGGAATTCAGTATCCATATTATGGGATCTAAAAGCAAAAGTACTCACATTGGATGGAAAGGATATAGAAGTCAGAGTTGCAAGATTGTCAGCTGATTATCTGCTATTTGTATGTGACAATACTTACTCTTTCAATACAGGGAGTCTTGTTGAGATGAAATTGTTGTTTGAAGATGGCGAAGTATTAACCCTAAACGGCAGAATTACCTACAGTTACTCTGCGTCTGCTACTTCCACATATTATAAATATACTTTTATAAATATCGGAGAAATGACGCGGGATAAATTATTCAGGCAGATTTTCAGAAAACAGATCAATTTGCGCAAACAGCTGAAATTCTTGCACTGATAAAACACTTATGGCTCTTGTGGTAACCAACACAAGATACTGTATTTAGAATCGACTTTATTATTATAAAGGACATAAGCTGAATCCGTGAAAAGAAAAATAATTTTAATGTATCAAACATGGCCAAAATATAGTATATAAAGATATAAGCGAATCATATAATACCAAAAAATATAATTCACCTTAGAGGTACAACCAGTGAAATTTATTTTAACTCAGTCAGAAGAAATGATAGTTACTCATTCTGGATTAGCAATTGTTGGTTAATTAATAGATAAAACGAATTTAAGAGAACGACTCAACAACATATATATCGTCTCTTTGCTTTCCATTGTTCGGTAAATATCAAAGATAATTAAATGCATCAATGTTTCCCTTTGGCAATCTACAGGAAAAGATACCAACAACAGATTCTATATTCATCTGCTGCATCGTCTCTTTGAAATATCCGTAAAAGTGACAGGCAGATTTATTAGCATCGCTAATGTGCCCGTTTGTGGTGTTATTTGCACGTTAAGTTTACTGTCCTCTACAATTAGGATCTCCTTTGAAAAAACAGTATCCATTAATTAATTGCCTCCAATTAATCAGATTCCAACAAATATAACTATATGAAACTTCTAAAAAGATAAAATCTAATTTTCAAAATATTATTATACTATTTTTACTAAAAACCATAATAAAAACTTTCTTTTGATGCAATTATTTATAGTTGATTTAAGATAATATCTTAGTATAGCACATTTGATTATGTTCCAAATCTGAATCATAAAATAAAGAATATACAAATGCATATGGATACTAGACTTTAATAGTTCTGAATGACTGGATTTGAACCAGTGGTCTCAGAAACTGTAGATTGCGAGTTCGATTCTTGTCTCCCCTGCAATTTTTATATTTAAAATCAAGGATTTCAGGCTTTATAATATATTAAAAACATTAAACACTCATCTTTGAATGTTTAATGTTTTTATTCTTTAATTACCAATTTCTTTTTTAGGGATTCCTCAATCACTTATGAAAAGTTTATTTGTTTTTGCAATAATATATTTCATTCTAGAGTCTTTTTATAATCTTCATTGCTTATTTTTTCTACTTCTTCAACATATCCAGAATTATAATCATCGTAGTCGTCATCATAATTATCAAGACCTGCTTTAGTTTTATTATATCTCGCCACGGCTTGATATGAATCCTCCGCATCGAATTGATTTTCATCTTTTGAATCCATGTAGCCCCATCCAAAAGGATACTTTATTGTTCTTTCTTCGTTTGGTCTTGAAAATCTAAGATCACTTAATTTTAAATCATTGTTTTTTGCACAATCTGCACATAAGGGTGTATATGGTAATGCTTCCAGTCTATCTAATTCTATTTCTTTATGGCAATGATTGCATATGCCGTATTGTCCTTTCACCATTCTTAAAAGTGCATCATCAATTTGCCTTAACACATGCTGTTCATTGTCTTTTAATGCATAGTTTTTCTCTATTTCATAAACTTCCGATCCAATGTCTGCTGGATGATTATCTGCCAATGATAATTCTTGATAATATTCCCTTTCTGCCATCCTGCCCGTACCATCGTTATCATCCATTTCATTTAACGTATGCAATATATTGTTTTTTTCTTCAATAAGCTTTTTCCTGAAATGCTCTAATTTTTCATCATCCATTGTATCACATACCCTTCTATCACAAATTTTGCTGAACAATTTTTATTATATGGGCAATAATGTTCCCAATGACAGGCAAATTTAATAAAACAGCTCTCTGCAATATATAAATCACTATAGCTCCGAGAAGTGTAAAGCCAATCGCCATACCAAAGCCCCGCGCAAGTCCGCCTACAAAATTAAGCCATAGGAGTCTATAAGGGCTCTGCATCAATTCAACATAGTCAGCTATCTTCATTTTTTCCATCATCTCTGACATTTTGTCAATTTGTTTTTTTATCTCAACCAATAATTTATTATCCAAGCCCAATTCCTCCTATAATCTATTTTCTCTTTTTTATACAAAGTTTATTAATAATTTATTGTTTTTTCTGATGGAATATGATTAAATTATGTAATAGAAAGATGTATTAATCAGTATAATTATATATATAAGTTATGAAGTTTAGTATTTATAAAAATGAGGCGAATTATATGAAAAAGAAAAGAAATAAAGACTTTTTTAATCCTTTTTATAATAGAAGTTGGCATAGATATGTTGCACTCACAATCGTTATCGTTATGATAGTGGCATTGATAGCAGCATTTAGCTTACCAATGTTAAATTTTTAAAGTGCGTTTTAAACGCACTTTAATCAATATTGTCAAGTACTTCTAATATTTCATCTACATGACCATCTACTTTTACTTTTCGAAATATCTTTTTTATAATTCCTTTTTTGTCTATTATAAACGTGGATCTTTCTATTCCCATTTTTTTCTTTCCATACATATTCTTCTCTTTATAAACACCATATTCTGTTGAAACTTTAGCATCAGGATCGCTTAAAAGTATAAATGGCAAGTTAAACTTTTCAATAAATTTTTTATGAGATTTTATATCATCCAAGCTTACACCTAAAATAACCGCGTCTTTATTTTTAACTGTATTTATATTATCTCTAAATTGACAAGCTTCTTTTGTACAACCAGGTGTGTTGTCTTTCGGATAAAAATATAAAACTACTTTTTTGCCTTTAAAATCGCTTAATGATACATCATTGCCGTCACTTGATTTGAGTGTAAAGTCAGGAGCCTCTTTTTCCAATTCTATCATTTAATTTCCTCCTTCGATAATTATTTTCTTTTAATATTTCTTATCATTATTATAACTCATTTATTATATTAATCAATGCTTTTTTAACATGTCAAAAAAGAAAGAGGCATAATGCCTCATTTCATATAGCTTCTTTAATGGAAAATATAAATTTTTTCACATTATCATATATTTCTTCTTTACTTCTTGAATCATTTATCATTTTTACAATTGCACTACCAACTATTATTCCATCACAGTACGGTGCAAATCTTTTTGCCATATCAGGTCCAGAGATACCAAAACCTATGGCTTTAGGCATATTTGTGTATTCCGACACTGTTCTCATATATTCTTTAATATCTGTTTCAATAGAGTTTCTTATTCCTGTAACACCTTTTGTAGAGACACAATACACAAAGCCCTTTCCATTTTCACAAATACTTTTAATCCTCTCTTTTGAAGTTGGTGCTACTAATGGTATTAGATAAATACCGTATTTTTCAGATATTTCTTTAATATCTTTTCTTTCCTCCAATGGCAAATCAGGTATTATAAGTCCGTCTATGCCTGATTCTTTAGCATTGTTTATGAATCTTTCAATACCATATTTGAAGATCGAATTATAATATACAAGGTAAACAAGCGGTATTTCACTTTTTTGTCTTATTTTTTTAACAGCATCCATTATATTATCAATTTTCGTGCCATTTTTTAATGCTCTTGTAGATGAAGCTTGTATTATTGGTCCATCCGCCAACGGATCAGAATACGGAATCCCTATTTCAATGATGTCAGCTCCGCCTTCTTCCATTTTAAATACTAAATCGACGGTTACATCTATACTAGGATCGCCTGCAGTAATAAAGGGAATCATAGCCTTAAGGTCTTTTTGCTTTAACTCGTAAAATTTCTTGTCTATTCTATTCATACTGACAACTGCGTTAATTTCATTATTTAATGCGCTCATAATTCCACCCCCAAAACATTGGCAACTGTATTTACATCCTTGTCGCCTCTTCCGGACAAGTTTACAATAATAATATTATCTTTACTTAATTTTGATGCTAGTTTCATGGCATAAGCAACAGCATGAGCACTCTCAAGAGCCGGTATAATTCCCTCTATTTGTGAAAGATCCATAAAAGCTGATAATGCTTCTTCATCAGTTGCATAAACATATTGTGCTCTACCGCTATCTTTTAAATAGGAGTGTTCCGGTCCAACACCTGGATAATCAAGCCCTGCAGATATCGAATAAACCGGCATTATCTGCCCCTCATCATCCTGCAGCAGATACGTCATCATTCCGTGAAGTACACCAATGCTTCCTTTTGCCATAGTGGCAGCATGTTTATCAGTATCTATCCCAAGACCTGCTGCCTCAACACCTATAAGTTTTACTGATGAATCATTTATAAAAGGATAAAATATTCCCATAGAATTGCTGCCACCGCCAACACATGCAACAATATAATCAGGCAACCTATTTTCTTTGCTAATGATTTGTTCTCTTGCTTCATCACCTATAACTCTCTGAAAATCTCTAACCATCGTTGGATATGGATGCGGTCCTACGACAGATCCCATTACGTAAAATGTATCATCAATGTTTGTAACCCAATTGCGTATTGCCTCGTTTACGGCATCTTTCAAAGTCCCAGTTCCGGTTTTGACCGGCGTGACTTTTGCGCCAAGCAATTTCATTCTAAAAACATTTAATGATTGCCTCTTTATATCTTCTTCACCCATAAAGATTTCACATTCCATATCAAACATTGCAGCACCTGTTGCAGTTGCCACACCGTGCTGTCCTGCTCCAGTCTCAGCTATAACTTTCTTTTTACCCATTCTTTTAGCTAATAGAATCTGCCCCAGTACATTGTTTATCTTGTGAGCCCCTGTGTGATTTAAATCTTCTCTTTTTAAATAAATTTTTGCGCCGCCTAGTCTTTTTGACAAATTTTCCGCATAGTATAGAGGTGTCGGCCTTCCGGAATATTCCTTTAAATAATATTTATACTCGTTAATAAAATTTTCATCTTTTATTGCTTTGTAAAATTCGTCTTCAAGTTCAATTAAAGCACTCATGATTGTTTCTGGCACATACTGTCCCCCAAATTTACCAAATCTTCCTATCATATTACACTCCTCACTTTATAAATAATCTCTTTCATCAAATCATAATTTTTAAAACCATCTATTTCAACACCGCTGGATACATCCACAATATCCGGTTTTAACATATTTATAGCCATTAAAACATTATTTGTATCTATACCACCAGCTAATATAAACGTACAATTCATATTTGTATCTTTTATTAAATTCCAGTCAAAACTCTTTCCTGAGCCTCCATAAAAGCCTTCTATTTTGCTGTCTAAAAGTATGCCATCAACATGATAACTTTCTATTTTCGAAATATCCTTCTTTTCACTAATTCGAATAGCCTTCCATACAAGATAGTCCTTAAAATTATTTATATATTCTTGAGTTTCATCGCCGTGAAATTGCAAAACATCAAGTTTGAGAAAATTTGCTATATATCTTACTTCAGAAATTTCTTCATTTACAAATACTCCAACCTTTTTTATGTCTCTGTCAAGATTTTCTATCAAATCATGCGCCGTCTTTATATCTACTTTCCTTTTGCTATCGGCAAATACAAATCCTGCATAATCGGGTTTTAGCATATTTAGGTATTCTACATCTTCCATGCGTCTTATTCCGCATATCTTTATCAATGCCATTATTAAACACCCTTTGAACTCATTATAAAATCTTTAATTTCTTTATTTTTGTCAATCATGTTCATAAAAGTCTCACCAATTAAAACAGCATTTACTCCTAATGATTGCAGATACTTCACATCTTCTGAAGATTTAATACCACTTTCTGATACCACTACAATATCATTCGGGACGTATTTAATTAACCTTTCAGTTGTGTTTAAATCAACATGAAAATCCTTTAAATCTCTATTGTTTATGCCTAAAATTTCAACATCTGCCTTTAATGCGATATCAAGCTCATATTCATCATGGACTTCGACAATAACATTTAGATCAAGTTCTTTAGCTATATTGTAAAATCTACTGAGGTTACTACCTAAAATAGCTACTATCAACAAAACAGCATCTGCACCTATAAGCTTACTTTCATATATCTGATACTCATCAAATATAAAATCTTTTCTAAGTATCGGTTTTGACGTAATATTTTTTACGTCATTTATATATTTATCATCACCCTTGAAATAGTTTTTTTCTGTAAGAACCGAAATTGCATCGACACCGGTTTCCTCGTATAATTCTGCAATTTTCTTATGATCAAAATTTTTTATGATTATTCCCTTAGAAGGGGAAGCATTTTTTATTTCACCAATGATAGATATGCGATCTTTACATAAAGCTTCCTTAAAATTCCTTAAATTCACATCGTTAATTTTGTCTAATATCTCTTCTAATGGCTTCTGTAGCTTTTCTAACTCCAATTGGGATTTTTTCTTTGAAACAATATCGTCTAGTATCATTGTAAATACACCTTCTGATAGCTTAATATTTCATTTAATTTACCTAATGCAGCACCTGAGTCAATCAAATGCTCTGCCAACATTACTCCCTCTTTTATATTATCAACAGCTTTACCTACGTAAAGCGCTGCTGCACTATTTAATACTACAATATCTCTCTTAGGTCCTTTTTGCCCTTCTAAAATATCTAAAATGATTTTTGCATTTTCTTTAGAATCGCCACCGTTTATATCAGTATCTTTAGACAAGTTGATACCATAGTCATGCGGATCTATTGTATAGTCTATAACTGTACCGTTTTTTACCTCAGAAACAGTTGTAGTAGTCGTCGTAGTTATTTCATCAAGCCCGTCATTTCCATAAACAACTAATGCTCTTTCACATCCTAATTTTAATAAGACTTCTGCAAGTACATGCGTCAACTTCTTGTCATAGACTCCAAGGACTTGCCCTTTAGCAGAAGCAGGATTTGTCAACGGTCCTAATATATTAAATACCGTTCTTAAACCAAGCTCTCTCCTTATTGGTGCAACATTCTTCATTGCTGAATGATATTTAGGAGCATAAAGGAATCCAAAACCTACATCATCAATAAACTTTTTTGTAATTTCCGGTTCTAAATCAATTTTCACTCCAAGTTCACTTAATACATCAGCACTTCCGCTTTTGCTGGATACTGCTCTATTGCCATGTTTTGCTATTTTTACACCTGCAGATGAAGTAATTATTGCAACTGCTGTAGATATATTAAACGTCCTTCCACCATCACCGCCGGTACCGCAAGTATCAATAGTATAAGGAGAATCAAGCTGTAGCCTTACTGCATTTCCTATCATGGATTTAGCAGAACCCGTTATTTCATCAACTGTTTCACCTTTCATTCTAAGACCAATTAGGTAACCACCTATGAGAGCTGAGCCAGATTCACCTTTCATGATTGAATCCATAGCACTTTTTGCTTCTAGTTCTGTCAAATTCTCCCCCATAACAATTTTTTCAATGGCTTCCTTTAACATTGCAAATCCCCTCCACATAATTTTTTAATATTGATTTACCTTCTTCTGTTAATATTGATTCAGGATGAAATTGCAGTCCATAAACTGGAAATTTCTTATGCTTAATTCCCATTATCGTACCGTCTTCAGCCTCAGCAGTTATTTCAAGCACATCAGTTAATGAATCTTTATCAATTATAAGCGAATGATACCTCATGGCTTTAATAGGGTTTTTTATGCCATTAAATAATCCTTGCCTATTGTGAGTTACAATAGATGTTTTCCCATGCTTGATGATATTTGATTTAATTATTTTTGCTCCATAAGCATATCCTATCGCTTGATGTCCAAGGCAAATTCCCAATATCGGTATCTTATCGCCAAATTTTTTAATCACATCAATGCAAATTCCAGCATTTTCTGGTCTTCCAGGCCCAGGTGACAAAACAATACCATCAGGTTTCATTGGAATTATGTCAGATGCTTCTATCTGATCATTTCTCAAAACTTTAATATCGGGATAAATTTCCCCTATAAATTGGTAAAGGTTGTAGGTAAATGAATCGTAATTATCAATTAACAGTAGCATTATAGCACCTCCTTCAGTGCCATCGCTTTATTTAAAGTTTCATAATATTCTGATTCAGGGTTTGAATCATATACAATGCCGCATCCTGCTTGAATAAAAGCCATACCATTCTTTAAAAGCAGTGTCCTTATAGCTATGCACATGTCCATATTACCATTGAATGAAAAATATCCAACTGCTCCAGCATAAAAGGATCTGCTTATATTCTCAAGCTCGTCGATTATTTCCATCGCCCTTATTTTAGGCGCTCCAGAAACTGTACCTGCCGGCAAACATGCAATAAGTGCATCAAATGACGTAAGGCCTTTTTTTAAAATACCTGAAACTTTTGATACAATATGCATGACGTGGGAATAAAAGTCTACCTCCATAAATCTATCCAGCTTTACACTGCCAAACTCACTGACTTTACCTATGTCATTTCTCCCAAGATCCACCAGCATAACGTGTTCTGCTCTTTCCTTTTCATCATTTAAAAGTTCTTCCTTTAATTTTAAATCCTCTTCCTCACATTTTCCTCTTCTTCTTGTACCGGCAATTGGATTCGTAGTAACTTTATTGCCAAACACTGATACAAGGCTCTCCGGTGAAGAACCAATTAATTGAAAATCTTCAAAGTCTATATAGAACATATATGGTGACGGATTTGTAGATCTTAATCGTCTGTATATATCAAAAGGATTGGAATTGGTTTTAATCTTTAATCTTTGAGATGGAACAACCTGAAATATATCACCATTCCTTATATATTCCTTCGCTTTTTCAACAATATTGCAGAATTCCTTCAAGGTAAAATTAGATTCCACACTAACTACATCAGATTTAGGAGGAAGTTCATGACTTTTTACATTGTTTTTTATATTTTCAATCATAAGATTTAGCTTTTTTTCTATTGAATCATAAGTTTCATCATCATCTGAAAATACATTGTAAATGACAGATACCGTATGTTTAAAGTGATCATAGCAAATAAATTCTTTGTAAAACATAAAATATGCATCTGGTATTCCTATTTCATCAATATTTTTACTAGGCAAATTCTCATATTGTCTTATAATATCATACCCTGCATAACCAAGTGCACCGCCTGTAAACGGCAGCTTAAGGCTGTTTTTGTCATAATCTTGTTCGATATTTTCTTTTATATAGTCAAGGACCTTCCCATGTTTTATTGTACGCTGCTCTTTTTCAATTTCGATTAAGTTACCCCGGCTTTTTATCTTTAAATATGGATCTGAACCAATAAATGAGTATCTTCCCCATTCTTTTCCACTCTCTGCACTTTCAAGCAAAAATTTGTTTTTCCCTTTTAAATTGTAAAATATACTGACAGGTGTCAATTCATCGCCATTTATCTCAACATAAATTGGAAAAACGACTTTTTTATCCTTTAGCTCAGCAAATTCTTCTCTGCTTAAATTCAACATATACCCACCTCCTCAATAAAATTTGGTAATAAAAAAATCACTTCATCCAATGGGACGAAGTGACTCCGCGGTGCCACCCAACTTATTTCATACTTATGTGGTTTAAAAAAAGCATCTCATCCACTAAGGACGAAATGCTTAAATTTCGTTATGCCACCTAAGTACAAAATATCTCTTTCAGGTACAGATTTCTCGATACCCTGTCATTTTAACGGTAGACTACCGGGTAATGCTACTTTCAAGTTCACACACCATCTCGCAGGCCCATTCAATAACGCCGTCAGTGCCTGGCTCTCACCATCCCAGGCTCGCTTTGACTTAATGCGATATTTACTATTCCTGCTCATCGACTTTATCAACTTAAATTAATTTAATTATATAACGTGTTGAATTGTATGTCAATAGGTTTTATCTTGTCTCAAATAAATTTAAATATAAATTACTCAACATAATACATATTACTGTGATATATATTTATTCATCTTCTCATCTATTGTTACCCCATCTGGCCTACAATCTATTTTTACAATAGAGATAACTCTTTTTGCGCCTTCCCTTACACATATGTCTTGCGCTTTCTTTACAATATCTAAAAGAATGTCAATGTCGCCTTCCATAGTAGTCTCCATAGGGCTTACAAAATACTTAACACCCGTTGATTTTATGTAGTCAATAACTTTATCTACAACAGGATAAATCATTTCTTCTTCAACAACCGGTAATACTTGTAAACTTATGTTTACTACATTCATCTTCATATCTCCTTAATCATGTTTATCATTTCTTTTACTATATTGCTGGATACTATAGAAGCCTTTTTAACAAATAGATTAAAATCGCTTGTAGCATTCCCATCCGCATTATCTGAAATGCTTCTTATTATAACAAATGGTATATCGTTAAGATATGATGTATGGGCAATTGCAGCACCTTCCATCTCAACCGCATATGCACTAAATTGCTGTCCTAGCCTTCTCGCTTCCTCTTTCGATGATATAAATCTATCGCCGGATACAATCCTTCCAACATAAGCTTTTCCCTCTATATTGTCATTGGCTGCTTTAAGCGCTATATCAATCAGACATTTGTCTGCTTTAAATATGCTAGTCTTCATCCGCGGTATAACTCCTAATTCATCGCCAAATGCTGTCGTGTCAAAATCATGCTCTATCGCATCAGATGATATGACTATGTCCCCTACGTTTATGCCACTTTTTATTCCCCCAGCAACACCAGTATTTATTATACAGTCAACATTAAATTCAGATATCAATATTTGCGCTGCAATAGCTGCATTTACTTTTCCTATACCTGATCTCACTACTACTGTATCTAATCCATTTAGCTGCCCCTTATAAAAAATCATGTCTGCACGATTTGTAACTTCTTCATTGCTGATAAAATGTTTAAGTATATCAATCTCTTCTTCCATAGCACCGATAAGCCCGATCTTATTCACTTACAAATTCTCCTTTCATATTTTAATTAAAAAAGGGAGATACCTCCCTTTTAAATATGTGAAGCACACCTTGCGCAAATCGTTGGATGTTCTTTATCCGTTCCTACTGTTTCACTGTACATCCAGCATCTTTCACATTTTTCACCTGGCGCATGGCTAATTTTAATTGCTAGTTTATAATCTTCACTTCTATATGAATTATCAGGTATATTGTCATCCTCATTATGAAGAACCGTATTCGATACGATAAATACCGTATTAAGATCTTCTTCAAACTGCTTCAAAAATTCGTATAAATCGCTTGATGCGTATATATCAACCTGTGCTTCTAATGAGTGACCTATTTCTTTATTGGCACGTGATATCTCTAAAGCTTTTGAGACATCTTTTCTTATGTCAAATAATTTGTTCCACTTTTCGACTATTTCTTTATTATCATATGCATCATTAGGCTGCGGCCAATCAGCTAATTGAACGCTTTCGTAATTATTATTTGCATCATGCTTCATATAGCTCCATATCTCGTCTGCTGTAAATGTCAATACTGGTGCTATGATTCGTACAAAACCGTCTAATATTGTATATAACGTCGTCTGAGCTGCTCGCCTTTCTTTAGATGCAGCAGGGAAAGTGTAGAGCCTGTCCTTTAGTATGTCAAGATACAAGTTGCTCATATCTACAATGCAGAACGTGTGAACAAGATGCAAAAAATCGTAAAATTCATATCTATCAAAAGACGACGTTACATCCTTAATAAGCTCATTGAACTTGTAAAGGGCCCATTTGTCTATATCAAGAAGCTCTTCGTACGGCAAAGCGTCTTTATCAGCATCAAAATCGTACAAATTGCTTAAAAGGAACTTAGCCGTATTCCTTATCTTCCTGTATGATTCCGTCATCTGCTTTAAAATTTCTTTTGATATTCTCATGTCAGAAGTAAAATCAGCAGAAACGGTCCACAGTCTTAATATATCTGCTCCGTACTCTTTTACTACATCAGCAGGATCTATACCGTTTCCAAGAGATTTTGACATCTTGCGTCCTTCACCGTCTACGACAAATCCATGTGTCAACACGTTTTTATATGGTGCCATTCCTCTTGTGGCAACAGATGTCAGAAGCGATGACTGGAACCATCCTCTATGCTGGTCAGAACCCTCAAGGTATAAATCTGCGGGCCACCTAAGACCTTCAGTAGTTTCTAAAACTGCCACATGGCTTGAACCAGAATCAAACCAAACATCCATTATATCTGTTTCTTTTCTAAACTCTGTAGAGCCACATTCACATTTTGTACCCTTCGGCAATATTTCTTCTGCTGTATACTCATACCAAGCATCAGAGCCTTTTTCACTAAACAATTTTTTAACTGCATTTATTGTATCATCATTAATCAATTCTTTTCCACAATGTATACAATAGAAAATTGGAATCGGAACACCCCATATCCTCTGCCTCGAGATGCACCAGTCATGTCTATCTCTAACCATATTTGTAATCCTGTCTTCGCCCCATTCAGGAATCCAGTTTACTTTTCTTATTGCATTTAAAGCTTCATCTCTAAACCCATCAACAGAAGCAAACCATTGCTCTGTAGCACGGAATATAACAGGATTTTTGCATCTCCAGCAATGTGGATACGAGTGAGTTAGTGTTTTTGACGCTAATAAAGCATTGACTTTTTCCAAATCCTCTTTTATGACTTTATTGGCATCAGCATAGAATAATCCTTTGTATTTCCCGGCTTTTTCTGTAAAGCGACCTTTATCGTCAACAGGATTCAAAACATCAAGACCATATTTCTGTCCGACTACAAAATCTTCTTCTCCATGTCCTGGTGCAGTATGAACACATCCTGTACCAGCTTCTAATGTTACATGATCACCTAATATAATAAGCGAACTTCTGTCAAATAAAGGATGTTTAGCTCTCATCCCTTCTAAATCTTTACCTTTAAATGTCGCAATTACCTCACGATGCTCAAGGCCTATTTCCCTTTCTATATCATCAAGCATGTCTTTCGCCATTATGTAGATTTCTTTTCCATATTTGGCTAGCGCATAATCAAATTCCGGATTTAAACATATAGCAAGATTAGCTGGTATAGTCCAAGTTGTCGTAGTCCAGATTACAAAATACAAATCACTCAAATCATCTACAATTCCTTTAAACTTCCCAAGATCATCAGTTACTCTAAATTTAACGTAGATTGAATCTGATGTCTCATCTGAGTATTCTATTTCGGCTTCTGCTAAAGCTGTCTCACAGTCAGTGCACCAATACACTGGCTTTAATCCCTTGTAGATGTACCCTTTTTTAGCCATTTCACCAAATACTTCTATTTGTTTTGCCTCATATTCATGCTTTAATGTTAGATAAGGGTTTTGCCAGTCGCCTCTGACTCCTAACCTTATAAACTGTGATTTCTGCTTCTCAATTTGTGAAAAAGCAAAATCACGACAAACTTTTCTGAATTCAACAGGGCCTACTTCATTTCTTTTTATGCCCAGTGTTTTAATCGCCTGCTGCTCAATTGGCAAACCGTGCGTGTCCCAACCTGGTACATATGGCGCATTAAAACCTCTCATTGTCTTATATTTTACAATCATATCTTTTAAAACTTTATTCATGGCTGTACCAAGATGTATATCCCCATTGGCATATGGCGGTCCATCATGAAGAATAAATTTTTCCTTCCCCTTATTTTTATTTAACGATTTATGGTATATATCCATATCCTCCCATTTTTTTAATATTTCCGGTTCTCTTGTAGGCAGATTTGCCTTCATTGGAAAATCTGTTTTTGGTAGATTTAGTGTTTTGTTATAATCCATCAGTATACCTCCTATATTAAATAAAAAACATTAAAAAACAAAAACCTCTCACCCAGAGGGACGAGAAGTCGCGGTACCACCCTAATTATTAAGGTCAAACCTTAATCACTCATTGAATAACGGGCATATCCCGGCTTAGCTTACTAAAATTCAGCCAGCAGCTTCGAGGTGATATATGTCAAATAAACTTATTGGCTTACACCAACCGCCAACTCTCTTAAAAGTTTAATTTGCATAAATTGTCCTCATCATCGCTTTTCACATTTTAAATAATTATACAATAATTAGAAAAATACGTCAACATCTTAAATAGTAATAGCTGACTTCACTTTGACACCTTCAATGCTTCCAAGCTTCCCAGTTAAAGCTCCAATATCATCTGTCGTTCCGTCAACAATAATAGATATAATCGACACATTTCTTTCTTTATACGGAATACCCATTCTTCCAACAATTATATTGGCATACTCGCTTAAAATATGATTTACTTTCTCAGATGTTAGTTCTCTATTTTGAACTAATATACCGATTACAGCAAGCCTATTCCTCATCGTTTTTCTCATCTTGCTCCTCATCAAAAAATTCACTATCATCAATAGATAATACCGCTTCTAGCTCTCCTTCAAGAAGAGTTTTAAATTTTGCCTTAAAAACATTAAGCTTTCTTCTTTGATTTTCAAGCTCTGCTCTTATTCTTACAACCTCTTGATTTGCTTTTTGCATAATTTTTTCCGCTTCCTGTTGCGCTTGTTGTATGATTAAATCAGCTTCTTTTTTCGCATTTAATTTCAAATCTTCTGCAGATTTTTGCGCAATAACAAGAGTATTATTTAATGTCTTTTCTATCTCAGTATAATTTTGCAATTTATCATTCAAGATGTTGACCCTATCCTTTAAATCCGAATTCTCCTTATACAGCAATTCATAATCTTCCATAACCTTGTCAAGGAACTCGTCAACTTCATTTTCATTGTATCCCCTAAATGAGCGCTTAAATTCTTTATTATGTATGTCCATGGGTGTTAACATATAATTCACTCCTTACATTCTTTTGTTATTTGTATTTTAAAATATGAACATAAATTCTTCCTTTTTTAGTTGTACCAATAATTTCTTCAAATTTAATCCTTCCATGACCCCTTAAAGATACAATATCGCCCTCTTTTATCTCAAAAGAAGGTTCTAATTTTGTTTCCCAATTTACTTCGGCCAAACCAGCTTTTATCAATTCAGATGCTTTTGTCCTAGATATTTTAAACCCTGATGCGACAATACTGTCTAATCTGATGGATGCAACAGTTGTATTTATATCATCGCATTTTATTTCTTGCTCCATGACTTCATCTAAATCAATTGAATTTACATTAACCTTTTCTTTACCTATCTTGTTTAGATTCATCAATATGTAACTTGCTATGTCGCTATGTACAATGACGTCACAGTTTTCTTGCCTTTTTATTATATCGCCAACTTTATCCCTTTTTATACCTAATCCAAGTATTGAGCCCAACACATCCCTATGAGATAACTTCGACAAATCGCCACTTATTCTGATTGCGTTTATCAGAACAATGTGTGTTTCATATTCTACATTTTTAAATTTAGGATATATATGTGCCATTTTTCTTTCCGCCTTTTCAAATCCGCCATCAAATCTACAATTTATATCGTCAAACTGCTTAATCAACTTTAGCAGAATTTTCTGCTCCCTCATGCTCAAAAAATCGGTATACCTATCTCGTTTATTTTTCTGGACCCATTTCGCTATATCTTCTAGTCTTGCTACGCTGTAATCCATATCTTCACCTTTTAAAACTTATTAATTTATATTAATGAAACTATATTAATGATTATTGGCCTTATAATATACTGTATAACCAACATCGCTAATATAGGTGAAAAATCTATCATCATGTTTCTTCCAATAGATGATTTAAACTGTAACCTTCTAAACGGATCCAATATAGGTTCTGTAACTGTAATTACAAATCGCGATATAGGATTACTCATATTTTCCATTCTTAACAAAGATAGTATCACCCTTATTAAGATGAGCCAATTTACAATTTCAAAAAAGTAATTTAGTGTTAACACCAATGCATAATTTGTTGTCAAATCATACCCTCCTTATTTACTTTAGATTAAACATAGAATCTACTTCATCTTGTATATCGCCTGCTATATCGAAATTATCTGGCACGATTAAAAATATACTATTGGCGATTTTCTTGATTTCGCCATTTAAAGCGAAAATTGCACCACTCAAAAAATCAATAAGTCTTTGAGCATCATTTCTTTCCATGTTTTGAAGATCAATTATCATAGGCTTCTTATTCTTTATATTGTCTAGTATAGTTTGTGCTTGTTCAAAATTCTCTGGCTTTAAAATAATAACTTTTATCTGAGACTGAGTATGTATATTTACTATCTTAGGTTTTTTATTAAACGGTATCTCATTTTCGACTCTTTCTTCTACACCTTCGTCTTCCGGTTCATCAAACCCGAAAAAATTCATAAGTTTTTCAATTACTTTAACAGCCATTTATTTTACCTCCATATTATATAATCTTTTCCCAAAAATTCCTGTACCTATACGTACTATATTGGAACCCTCTTCAACAGCAACTGTATAATCATTTGTCATACCCATAGATAAATACTTAAAGTCGACATTTTTTTGATTAATGCTTTTGGCGCAGTCAAATAGTTCCTTCATCTTTTTAAAATATGGTCTTACCTGCTCAGGCTCCATAAATGGAGCTACCGTCATCAGTCCCCTTATTCTAATATTATCGAAAGATTCGAGACTTTTAATAAAATCCATTACGTTCAAAGGATCGATACCATATTTAGATTCCTCTGATCCTACGTTTACTTCAACAAGGCAATCCATTACAATATTACTATTATGTGCTCTTTTATTAATTTCCTGTGCAAGGTGTATACTATCAAGTGAATGTATCATCTTTACCTTATCAATAATGTACTTTACTTTATTTGTTTGGAGATGACCTATAAAGTGAAACTGAACTTTATCCTTTAAAGCAGGATACTTATCGATTAGCTCTTGAACCTTATTCTCGCCAATATCTGTTATTCCATTATCTATCGCTTCTTGTATTCTTTCAACATCTACTGTTTTTGTAACAGCCATAATTAAAATATCGTCTGGGTTTCTATTTACTTTTCGTGCATGTACTTCAATGTTATTTTTTATTTCTTCAAGATTCAAACGTATATCCATAAATATCCCTCTTATTTCTTTAAATAATCTTTTCCATTTACTAGAATCTGATCATACATTTTTAAGCTGTCATCTTTGCTTTCTATTATCGCATTTTCATTGTTTCGTGCTTTAATGCTTATTTCTTTAAAAACAGGCAAATCATTATCACCTAATTTGTAAATCCCATATTTGCCATTTTCATTGACGATAGATGAATTTGGCACAATAAAACCATCATAATCATTTATTATCAAATTAATATTAACTTTTCGTTTTTTATAAAAATCGCTGTAAGCATCTTTCATGCTTATAACAGCTATATGAGAATTATTAGATATTGAATACATTTTTAAAATATTTCCATCCAATAATTGCACATTATCATTAATAATGTCTATTTTTACATCTCTTCCTTCTTTTAACTTTTTACTTTCCCCATTGTCTAAAACAACCAATATATACCAATTATAATTATTTATCAACTTAACTATTGGTTCACCTTGTTTTACAGCACCTGTCCGTTCTATTGGTTCTTTTTTTACCAAATTGATATCATTGTTGTTTATGTTAAATAATTTGTTAACATTCAATATATCTTCATAACTATCAAAAAAATTGCTTACAACACCCGCTTCAGGCGAATAAATTTTGTATAAATTTTGAGAGATGCTATCTTCCAATTCTTTTTTTTGGATATAAAGCTCGTCTAGATTTCGAATTGATGATGGACCGTTTTTCAAAATCTGTTCTTTTTTACTCATCAAATCTTCAATTTTTTTCTTTATATTGTTTGTAACTTTACTATCTTTTGACTCTTTGTATTCCCTATTTAATTCGTCTATTTGACTATTTATACTTTCTATATCTTTCACATATGGGTTTAAACTTTTATCATTCTTTACATACTGTATTTTATCATTGATTGAGTTAAGTTCAACCAATTTCTCTTTATCAAAAGACGGCGACACAACTTCTGCTATTTCTTTCCCTTTTGGGACTCTTGTCCCATCTTTAACAATCATATTTAACTTACCATCAATCGGTGAATCTATTGTCATCTCATCCATTACTATGTAACCATATGTCATTATGGATTCTGATAAACTGCCATATTTTAGTGGAACTGTCTCATCTTTACCACTTATTGTATTTATAGAAACTTTTCCTATGTATAGTAGAACAACCAATACTATGAAAATATTTAGTATTTTTTTCATATAACCACCTATGATAATATTCTATAAAAAATCAATTTTTCCTTCTTTTAATTTTACCTTTTGTACTTATTTTATCATATTTAAAAGCTGCGACAGTAAAATTTAAAAAGAGACCTTTTCAGTCCCCACATAAATCTTAGTTTTTATTAATCTACTCTTTTTAATATGTCATCGACTATTTGATGCGTTTTTAAAGAACAAAGTAGTTCTTTATAATTGTGCTTTTTTTTATCTAAAGATTCTAAAAAATTATTTACTGCATCGACAAATCCCTTTCTATACGATACATTGTCCCAAGCCTTAAAACTATGAATATATTCCCCTTTTCTATCAATAACATTTATTTTATCTAAATCCTCAACAACAACACTTTTTCCATTCCCATATATCTCTAATCTTTCCCAATCTTTACCGCCATTTCTATGCATTATCCCAATAGCTATCGCAATATCTGAGTTAATCGTAACTGTTATATTCTTTAAACTATTGTTTTCTTTCGAAATGCTTACATTAATAATATTTGTACTATCAATGTTTCCTATTAAATAGCATAATGTATCCACGACATGTATAAAATCATCATAAAGAGTAAATTTAATATCACTTTTTATACCATCACTTCTATTTTTCTCCATTATATATAAATCTGGTCTTAATTCCCCAAAATAATTTGAAGCCATTTGATACATTGGTGCATATCTACGATTAAATCCTATTGTCAGTACAAGGAATCTATCCATAGCCAAATTCACAAGTTCTTTAGTTTTTTCTAAATCATCCGTTAATGGTTTATCTACATATACGTTTATATTATTAAAAAGAAGTTTTTTTACAATTTCATAATGGCTGTTAGTTGAAGTATGCACAAAAGCGCAATCAGGTTTGAGTTCTATTGCTTTATCTATATCAGTATATGTATCAATATTGTACATTTCTTTGTATTTTTTTAGCTTTTCCACATTTCTTCCGACAATACCTATAATGTCTAATGCATCCATATTAAATATAAACGGTAAATATGCTTTATGAAATATATTGCCAGGTCCTATAATTATAGTTTTAAATTTTTTCATAATGTACACCTCTTAAAGTATTTTTATATTTGCCTTCAAAATCAAAACTCATCGAACAATATAATCATTTATTCCACTATTGAATATTATTATATTATATCTTCATAATATATCCAAGAAAAATTTGTATAATGAGTTTTTAAAGACACTTGCATTTGTAAAAATTTTGTGTTAATATTTAATTAATTATTTTTTACAAAATTTAATAGTTGATAAATGAGACAAGGGTGTTTCATTAATATCAAGATGTGTATTAATGTTACCCTTGTTTTGTTTTACTTATATTTACCATATTTACTATTATTTAAATGAAAGGGGATCTTTATGCAAGAAAACTCATTAAAAACTATTTTTGGCGAAAATGTATTTAATGACGCTGTTATGAGAGAGCGCCTGCCAAAACAGACTTACAATGCTTTAAGAAAAACAATCGATGAAGGACTTCCTCTTGATCCAAAAGTCGCTGACGTAGTCGCAAATGCAATGAAAGACTGGGCTATTGAAAAAGGAGCAACACATTTTACACACTGGTTTCAGCCATTGACAGGTATTACTGCAGAAAAGCACGAATCTTTTATTTCACCTACACCAGATGGAAAAGTTATAACAGAATTCTCGGGTAAAGAACTTATAAAAGGTGAGCCTGACGCATCATCGTTCCCTTCAGGCGGATTAAGAGCTACATTCGAAGCAAGAGGTTATACTGCATGGGACTGTACATCTCCAGCATTTGTTAAAGACAATGTTCTTTATATCCCAACAGCATTTTGTTCATATACCGGTGAAGCATTAGATTTAAAGACGCCATTATTGCGTTCGATGGAAGCTTTGTCAAAGCAAGCTTTACGTGTATTAAGATTATTTGGCAATACAACCTCGAAAAAAGTAATTACTACAGTTGGACCAGAACAAGAATATTTCTTGATAGACAAAAAATTATATGAAAAACGCAAAGACCTCATCTTAACAGGAAGGACATTATTTGGTTCTAAATCACCTAAAGGACAAGAAATGGAAGATCATTATTTCGGCACAATAAGAGAAAGAGTTTCCACATTTATGAAAGAGCTTAATGAAGAACTTTGGAAACTTGGCATATCCGCTAAAACGGAACATAATGAAGTTGCTCCAGCACAGCACGAATTAGCACCAATTTTTAACACAACAAACATAGCAACAGACCATAATCAACTGACAATGGATATAATGAAAAAAGTCGCTTTGAGAAATGATCTGGTATGTTTGCTACATGAAAAACCATTTGCAGGCGTAAATGGCTCTGGAAAACATAATAACTGGTCAATGAGTACAGATGACGGTTTAAATCTTTTAGACCCTGGTAAAACACCACATGAAAATGCACAATTTTTAGTATTTTTGTGTTCTGTAATTAAAGCAATTGACGAATATGCAGACCTACTTAGAGTATCATGTGCAACACCTGGAAATGACCATAGACTTGGTGCAAATGAAGCTCCACCAGCAATAATTTCAATATTTTTAGGCGATCAGCTAACAGATATCTTAGAACAAATAAGTGAAAGTGGCAGTGCAACAAACTCTAAACAGGGTGGAGAATTAAAAATAGGTGTAACAACACTGCCTACACTTCATAAAGATTCAACAGATAGAAACAGAACATCTCCATTTGCATTTACAGGAAATAAGTTTGAATTTAGAATGGTGGGTTCATCATCATCTATAGCAACTGCAAATTACATTTTAAATACTATTGTTGCAGAAGTTCTATCAGAAGTTGCAGATAGACTTGAAAATGCTACTAACTTCGATGAAGAAGTACAAAAAATACTGAAAGAGATTGTCACAAACCATAAACGCGTTATATTTAATGGAAATGGTTACTCAGAAGAATGGGTTAAAGAGGCTGAAAAGAGAGGTCTTCCAAATATTTCTTCAACTGTTGATGCAATACCGGCATTGATAAAAGATAAAAATGTAAGGATAATGGAGAAACACGGTGTATTAAGCAAAGTCGAATTAGAGTCTCGCTATGAAATAATGCTTGAAAATTACGCAAAGACGATAAATATTGAGGCACTGACAATGCTTGACATTGCTAAGAGACAAATATTGCCAGCAGTTATTAAATTTATAAAAGAAGTTGCTGATTCCATAAATGCAGCAAAAGGCACTGGATTAGACGTTACGGTTGATGCACAATCAGATTTGTTAAGTGAAGTTTCATCGCTGGCAGCAGAATTCAAGAAAAGAATTAATAATCTCGAAAATACAGTAAACAATGCAAGCAACATAGAAAGTGATTCTTTTGCTATTGCAAAATATTATAGAGATGAAGTATTTGTTAAGATGAGTGAACTGAGAGAAATAGGCGATAAATTAGAAACTTTAGTAGATGCTAATATTTGGCCACTACCGACATATGCAGATATGTTATTCTATGTGTAAAAAATTCTATATACTTAAAAAACTATTGGGATTACCCCAATAGTTTTTTTATTATTCTAATTGGTTTTATAAAAAATTAAAAAGGATTTCGATACTTCTATATTTGAACGAAATCCTTGAAATTTCTCAGTGGAGACGAAGAGACTCGAACTCTCGACCCCCACAATGCCATTGTGGTGCTCTCCCAACTGAGCTACGTCCCCAGATGAAAAGTTTATATGTATGGTGGAGGTGCGGGGAGTCGAACCCCGGTCCGAAGGTGTCACAGTAAAAGCTTCTCCGAGCGCAGTCACTGTTTTTTACATTCCCTCCGCAGTTCTCCCAGTGACAGGATAACTGCTTCAGTAGCTTCATAAAATCCGATTTATCTCAAAGCTTTGATAAATCAGTTCCCCACTAAATCGACGCCCAATCCTTTGATGTGGGAATCAAAGGTTGAACGGCTGCTTATTAATTAAGCAGCGTAAGCTAAATTATCGTTGTTTGCGTTTATTTTTAAGTCCACCGTTTAACGAGCAGATGGAACCTCGACTCGCTACTTTTACCTCGACTACCCCCGTCGAAACCAGTACACCCCCATATTTATATATGCTGTTTTTCTTTAAAATGCCTTTCAATTTCTCTCTTGGCATCTCTTTTTGCTATATCTTCTCTCTTATCATATAATTTCTTACCTCTAGCTACAGCCAACTCAACTTTTACGAGTCCATGTTTTAAATAAACTCTTAGTGGTACTAATGTATAACCTTTTTGAGTAACATATCCCGTCAATTTATTTATTTCTCGTCTATTTAAAAGTAATTTCCTTGTTCTCAATGGATCCTTGTTAAATATATTACCTTTCTCATAAGGACTTATATGCATATTGTATAAGAAAACTTCATTGTTTTCAATACGCGCAAAGCTGTCCTTCAAATTGACTTTACCCATGCGAACAGATTTAACTTCAGTACCAAAGAGTACAATGCCCGCTTCATATACTTCATCAATAAAATAATCGTGGCTGGCTTTTTTATTTTGTGCTAATACTTTAATATTTTCGCTTGTCATAAGATAACACCTTTTTCACAAAATCACCCTACTTGTGTCAAACAAATAGGGTCTTTGCTTATCTATTATAACATATTAAAATCTCATGTCAAGCGTCTTTATCTTTGTTGGCTTCATCAGGAGACGCCAATACAAAATCTATCTCTCTCCTATCCACATTGGCACCTACAACTTTTACATACACTACATCACCTATAGAAAACTTTCTTTTCGTTCTTTCTCCTATCAACGTATATGTTTCATCATCATAATGGTAGTAATCATCATCAAGTGTATCAATATCAACTAATCCTTCTACTGTGTTGTCTAGCTCTACAAAGAATCCGTAATTCGTTACATTAGCGATTATAGCCTTATATATATTTCCAATTCTTTCCTTCATATACTCTACTTTCTTCAAATCTTCAATTTCTTTTTCCGCTGAATCTGCTGCTCTTTCCCTTTCAGAAGCTTTTAATGAAATGTCATTTAATATCTTGTTATAATGTTCCTGCCTTTTCTCATTCAATTTTCCATGAATATTCTCTTTAATAATCCTATGGATTATCAGATCAGGATACCTTCTAATAGGTGATGTAAAGTGAGTATAATACTGCGTTGCCAGTGCATAATGGCCTAAATCCTCTGGACTGTATCTAGCTCTCTTCAATGACCTTAACAAAAGCGTCTCAACAACTCTTTGTTCATTCTTGCCTCTCACTTGCTTTATAAGCTCTTGCAATGCTTTTGGATGTATTTCATCTCCTCCGATACCTTTTATATGATAGCCTAAATTGTGTATAAATTTATTAAATGCCATCAACTTTTCCATATCAGGATGCTCATGAACTCTATACACAAATGGTACGTTAATCCAATGCATGTGTTCAGCAACTGTCTCATTTGCAACAAGCATAAATTCTTCTATTATTCTATGTGCTATATTCCTCTCAACTTTTACAATATCAACAGGTTTTCCATTTTCATCTACAATGATTCTTGCTTCTTCAAAATCAAAATCTACACTGCCGCGTCTTTTTCTCCTTTCTAAAAGTATTTCTGCTAAATCTCTCATATTATTAAAATCTTCTATTAAATCCTTATAACGCTCTTTTAATTCTTTATCATTTTCTTCTAAAATTTTGTATACATTTGTATATGTCATTCTTTCTTTGCTACGTATTACACTTTCAAATATATCGTGATCTACAACATTTCCATTCATGTCTATCCTCATCTTTACTGTAAGTGTTAATCTATCCTCTGACGGATTTAGGCTGCAAATTCCATTTGATAATCTCTGAGGCAGCATTGGTATGACTCTATCTATAAAGTACACACTGCAACCTCTATTTAAAGCTTCTTTATCGAGTTCCGAACCTTCTTTAACATAGTGGCTAACATCTGCAATGCTGACATAAAGTATATAATCACCGCTTTTTAGTTTTTCTACTGCTACGGCATCATCGAGATCTTTAGCATCTTCACCATCTATCGTCACAATATTTAAATGGCGCAAGTCTGTCCTTCCTGATATCTCTTCAATGGATATTTTCTCTTCTATGTTTTCTGCTTCTCTTATGACTTTCTTAGGAAATTCCTCCGGTATATTGTATGAGCGAATTACTGACAGCACATCAACTCCCGGATCATTCTTTTTACCTAAAATCTCAACTATTTTACCTTCAGGGCTTCTCCTTTTTTCTGGCCACTTAGTTATTTTCACTACGACTTTCATGCCGTCTTGTGCATTCATAGTGTCTGACTTAGAAATAAATACATCTTGTGTAATGCTCCTATCATCGGGAACTACAAAGCCAAAATTGCGGCTTTTCTCAAAAGTGCCGACTATGGTAGAATTAGCCCTTTTGAGTATTTTTACAACTTCTCCCTCCCATTTCTTTCCTTCTACTTTTTTTATTACACGGACCAATACAATATCATTCTGCATTGCACTGTTTAAATTGTCTTTAGAAATAAATATATCCTTAATGTTTTCATTTTCAGGTATCAGAAAAGCAAAACCTCTAGATGTGGCATCTATTTTGCCTTTTATTATATCAAGTCTTTCTGATAAAGCATACTTTTCATTTTTTGTTTTATATATTGTCCCATCTTTCTCTAAATCTTTTAATAAATCCTCAACAATACCTTTTTGACTATAATCCACATCAAGCATTTTCAAAATATTATCAATCTTTGACGGTTTGTAATTTTCGTCGCTAAAAAGCTCTAATAATTTATCTTTAAAATTCATACCGATTCCTCTCAATCCATTAAAATTAAGTATTAATAATTAGAATAAATACATGCCAAATTTCTTACATAGTTAATTTTCCATTTATCTATTATAATTATAACATTTAAAATGTGAAATATTGAAGAAAAGTTGTAAAAATAATTTTTTCATTTTCATTCTTGCTTTAACCTTTCTATCATTCTAATCGCTTGAGATCTATATCTATATTTATATTTTTCTGGCAGCATAATATCTCCATATGCTAATTCTTGCAAAGCTTTTATTGCATTATCAATGCCTATTTTTCTAATAGCAAACTCGTCTGCTCGTTCTTCACAAATTTGTCTTATTTTCATGAAAATTATAAATATCAAACTAATACTAGATGCTGTTATAAGCATTATTAACCATAAGGTATAACGTATCTTACTTATGAAGTGCAAATATTCAATTCCAACTGTAACAAAAAAAGCTAACCACGGAAATATTATCGGTGAAAGTAAATACATAATATTATTATATTCCGCGCGAATATGTCCTTCTTCATGCGCAACTACGTATTTTAAAACTGTATTGTTTTCAGAAATTATAGGATTTATATATATTTTCCCTTTGTAAGCTAACCCAAGCGGACAGTTTTGTAAAAAAGGCATTATTGGACACTCATAAATTTCAAAATCAGAAAGGAAATTTTTAATTTTTTTACTAAAACTTATTGCAGGTAAACCTCTATACCACCATGGCGATAATGAATAAGGTGAAAGATAAAATGATAAAGTCACAATACCGAAAATCAATATTATATTACATGAAAATTTTTTAGGAATACCTATAATTTCTACTATTTTAGAAATGTAACTATTTAATTTAATAAAGAAAAATGGTGAAGTAATTATAATTGCTAATGCAATCAAAATCACAATTATTGTTTTAACAAAATCAATCTTTTTTATAGGTCCATCATTGTCAATTCTCAAATAACTATAATTAGGATATAGCTTTACCTTTATACGGTCTGACAATACTACTATGTTTCTTTCTACCTCTTTAACTTTTATCCCTTGAAGAAGAAAAAGCAGTATATGAAACAAACTCAAAGAAAAATAATATTCTTTTCCTCGGTTGTTCTGAGTGTCATCATTTAAAATGAATTTTGGTTTCCCTGAAATAATTGCATTAACAAAAAAAGCACATAAAATAAATAAAATATCAAGTGATACATAGTTATGTATTACTCCACTGCCTAACGGGATTACCAATACATTAATACTAAGTGTTGATAAATAAATGGATATAAGGGCAGCGCGCATTACCCACGCTGCCAATTCTGCTAAAAGAATCAATTAAAATCCTCCTCATCGCAAAAATATAATATATCTTTATTTAGCAAACTATAAAACAATACCAACAGCTGTAGCTCCTGTAATAATATCTCCTAGTTCTGGAGCTGTGGCTATGGCATCTACAACTGCCCAAAATCCATAAAATGAATATAAATATCATGTCCATCTCTAATGATATTCAATGTCTTCGTATCATTTGAAATAGACATTGAAATCTTACCTTTCTCTTGAACATTTAACGTTTGTGCGCTTGCTGATATTATACCTCCTAACAGTACTAGCATAGCAAGTAGTAACGCTACAGTCTTTTTGTAGAAACTCTTCTGTGTAATTTTAACATTCATCATTACCTCTTGTGTTTATTATTAAACATCCAACGGCCGTTTTCTGTTCATTTACTATTATAAACCTTTGTCCGAGTTTGAGAAGTTACTAAATTCGTCGATTTTTTAGTCAATATTTGTCGAACACAGTCGAAAACATGAGCGGTTATTTTCATAAAATATTTTAGTGTTTAAAATATTTTCATAATAACCTACCTCTAGTATCTATTATACCGGCATCTATAGCATTTAAGACTAATGTAATATCATTTTTTGCCTTAAATTTAAATTTTAATTTATCAATATATCGTCTTAATGTTGTTTCTGAAATATTCATTTCATACATTACTTCTTTTCTATCCAAACCACATGCTAAAAATGACAATATTGATTTTTCTGTTAAACTTAGTCCCTTGTCTATAGCATAACATTTTTCATATCTATACATAATCATTTCTTCTATGTACATTGCAATATTCTTAAGCATAATACCTTGTTCCTTAATACTTAAAATATTGATACATGAGATATCAAGATATGCAATTGTTTCTCCATTTAAATTATCAAATATTGATATGGCTGTACAGTACCAGTCCTTGAATAAATCACAATAATGATCCTTACCACACAATTCAGCTTGTCTTTTGTGTTTCATAGCAAGATTAACTGCATTTACACCACAGTCTTCAATTCTTAAGCTGTTACCTTCTGAAAAATGCAATTCATTGAAGTAATCAATTAATTGATCATATATATAAGCTTAATTATATAACTAACCATTTCTATCACATAAAATAAAGAAATAACCATTTGCAAGGAGAAATTTATATCTGGTACTTTTTCTAATGAGATTATCAAGTAAAGATATTAAATAACTATTTTCCTTTTTATATCTTATCAATTCTTCTTTATCAATCTTCATATTGAACAATTTTTTATCTGGTTTGATATTCATAAGCAATGATTCCCCATATGATAGAATTAATTCAGTACACCCTCTTTTTATTACAGTTTCATTGTCCATAAATACCTCATTCCATAAACTTATTGTTATTTATCTAACATATATATTCTATAAAAATACAAAAAATCCTTTAATAAGTTAAAAGAATAAATCTGTTATTTGATTGTTGACATGAAAAGTTTACTACAGTAAAATCTGAATATAAATAATAAGTGTGTGTTAAACAATATCCCAAACGGTATTTAATGTTACAAAGAATTTAAGCGATTACTAAAATATATCAATACGGTCAATCAATTAGTCGAAGCGTTACTGATTAAAGATGTGTTTCAGAAAATGACTTTTTACGGTAAAATTATTATTAGGCTTGTTAAAATTCTAAGGAGGGTATTATTATAAAAAAGAAATACAAAATACTGTTATTATTTATTTTAATAACCTGTTTTTTTATATTGCTTTTTTTAAGGCAAATACAAGCAATTTCTATAGTTATTTATGAAGGACATACAGTTAAAATTATCTCTTTACATTTTAATAATATTGGTAGACCATTAACTGTAGTAAATGCTATTGACAATAAAGGTAATAAAAATATTTATTTTATAAATCAAATTCATTTTTTTAATCCACATTTAGAATATATTGTTAACTCAAAAGATGGTATTTCAAGAGAAGATGCAATATCAATTGTAAATAATAATAAGTTATGCGACGATATTTGGAAAATAGAGTTGAAACACGAAACAACAGAAAATCCTAGAAAAGAATTAGTTTATTGGGAGATATTAACAAATAAACACAGCTCATATCCAATGATTTTTATTGATTTTTATACCGGGAAGTATAAAGTTATAGATAAAAGAGGTAAGATAATAAAAAGCAATATGTAAAATATGAGTTAAGTATCATAAGCAGCATTTTTTAAGCTGATTATAACAGCTATGCTTGATCGCTAACTGATGTTCAGAAACATAAAGCTGAATTTTGATTTTATTATAGATATTTTTTGCAACTAAATGACACCATAATACTGTCCATCCTTTTTTTACAGACGGATTTATATCAAAGTATTTTGCAAATACATTTACCATGGTTTCCATTTCTTTATAAAGAAGGTCTCTGCCAGCTTCCAGATAATAAAGATATAAACTTTCGCGAAAGCGGCTAAAAGTTCTGTCGTTCATCCATTTAATATGAATTCCATCAATATTTCTATAAGTCTATATTAATTAAAAGTTTTACATGTATAATCGGATTAAAAATACTTTTAACACACTTACTATTTTTATACAAATTTAAAAGACTGCTGGACATATATGCCAGCAGCCTAAAAGGTTACACTTTTCTATGCTATTTATTTTTCATCCTTTATTGCGGCCTGTGCAGCAGCAAGTCTTGCAATAGGCACTCTATATGGTGAGCATGATACATAGTCAAGACCTGCTTTATGGCAGAACTCTATTGACGATGGATCTCCGCCATGTTCTCCGCATATACCTACACTCAAATCAGGTCTCGTTTGTCTACCTAATTTTGTACCCATTTCAACAAGCTTACCTACACCATTTTGATCAAGCTTTGCAAAAGGATCAAAGTCGTATATCTTCTTATCATAGTATGATTCTAAGAACTTGCCAGCATCATCTCTTGAAAATGCAAATGTAAGCTGTGTCAAGTCATTTGTACCAAATGAGAAGAACTCAGCTTCTTTTGCAATTTCATCTGCTGTAAGAGCAGCTCTAGGTACTTCAATCATTGTTCCAACTTGGTACTTAAGATTAGCATTCTTTTCTTTCAATACTTCATCGGCAGTTTTCACTATAATCTCTTTTACATATTTCATTTCTTTTATATCGCCAATGAGAGGTATCATTATCTGAGGTTCAATATCTATGCCTAATTTATTTGATACATTTATTGCTGCCTCTATTATTGCTCTTGTCTGCATCTCAGCTATTTCTGGATACTTAACAGCAAGTCTGCATCCTCTAAATCCAAGCATTGGATTAAACTCTTTAAGACTTTCTACAGTAGCCTTCAAATCTTCAAATGCCATTCCCATCTCATTTGCCAATTCTTTAATATCTTCATCTTCATGTGGTAAGAATTCATGTAGTGGTGGATCAAGAAGACGTATTGTTACAGGATGTTCTCCCATAGCCTCAAACAATCCTTCAAAGTCAGACCTTTGCATTGGAAGAAGTTTGTTCAATGCATTTCTTCTTTGTTCCTCAGTCTTTGATACAATCATCTCTCTCATTGCAGGTATTCTGTCTTCAGCAAAGAACATGTGCTCTGTTCTGCAAAGACCTATTCCTTCAGCGCCAAAGTTTACTGCAACTTTTGCATCTCTTGGAATGTCAGCATTTGCTTTAACTTTTAATTTTCTATATCTGTCTGCCCAACTCATCAATGTTGCAAAGTTACCAGTTAATGAAGGTGGTACAGTTTTAATTTCACCGAGATATACGTTACCTGTGCTACCATCTATTGATATGTAGTCTCCTTCTTTTACAATAATATCTCCTATTTTCATAACTTTTTCATTTTCATCTATCAAAGCAGCACTGCAACCAGCTACACAGCATGTTCCCATTCCTCTAGCGACAACAGCAGCATGTGATGTCATACCACCACGTCCTGTTAAAATACCTTGTGCAACAACCATGCCTTCAATATCCTCAGGAGATGTTTCCATTCTTACGAGTACTACTTTTTCGCCTCTACCTTTTGCAGCTTCAACTGCATCATCTGCTGTAAAATATACCTTTCCTGCAGCTGCACCTGGTGATGCTGGTAAGCCTTTTGCAATTGGTTTTGCTGCTTTTAGTGCTTCTGCGTCAAACATTGGATGCAATAACTGGTCAAGCTGTTTCGGATCAACTCTTAATACCGCTTCTTTTTCATCAATCAATCCTTCATTCACTAAATCGATTGCAACTTTTAATGCTGCCTGAGCAGTTCTCTTTCCATTTCTAGTTTGAAGCATGTACAACTTCGATTTTTCTATCGTAAATTCAATATCTTGCATATCTCTGTAGTGGTTTTCTAGCTTGTTTGCAATCTCTGTAAACTGATTGTATACTTCTGGCATAATATCTTTTAATGTTGATATTGGCTGTGGCGTCCTTATACCTGCAACGACATCTTCACCTTGAGCATTCATTAAGAATTCTCCGAATAAAGCTTTTTCGCCTGTAGCAGGATTTCTAGTAAATGCAACGCCTGTACCAGAATCATTTCCCATATTGCCAAATACCATTGTCTGGACATTTACAGCAGTACCCCAATCGCTAGGTATATCATTTAACCTTCTATATACAATAGCCCTTGGGTTATCCCATGATCTAAATACGGCTTTGACAGCTTCGAGTAGCTGAACCTTTGGATCTTGCGGGAATTCAACACCCATCTCTTGCTTGTACAATTCTTTATATCTCTTTACAACTTCTTTTAGGTTTTCTGCAGTTAGATCTGTATCGTATTTAGCACCGTTTTCTTCTTTTACAGCATCAAGGATTGCCTCAAATTTATTCTTATCAATTCCCATTACAACATCTGAGAACATTTGAATAAATCTTCTATAACTGTCATAAGCAAATCTCTCGTTATTTGTAGCTTCAGCAAGTCCAACAACTGTATCATCATTTAATCCAAGATTTAAGATCGTATCCATCATTCCAGGCATAGAAACCCTTGCACCTGAACGTACTGAAACCAATAACGGATTCTTCTTATCACCAAACTTTTTGTTATTTATTTGCTCTAGAATAGCCATATTTTTATAAATTTCTTCGACTATTTCATCTGATATCTTTTTACCATCTTCATAATATTTAGTACAAGCTTCTGTTGTTACAGTAAAACCCTGTGGCACAGGCAAACCTAGATTTGTCATTTCAGCAAGGTTTGCTCCTTTTCCACCAAGTAAATTTCTCATCGATGCATTACCTTCGCTGAATAAATAGACATACTTCTTCGCCATTTATAGTCCTCCTTTATTTATTTTATTTAATATTATACCTGCTGTTTCTTCAACAGCCTTATTTGTGACATCTATAACTGTACAATCTAATCTCTGCATCACCTCCTTAGCATAATTAAGTTCTTTAATTATTCTATCTCTAGCAGCATACACTGCCTTAGAATCCAGCCCAAGCGATTTTAGCCTCTCTTTTCGTATTTCCACCAAATTATCAATATTTATCATGAGTCCAAATATTCTATTATGATCTATCTCAAATAACTCCCTCGGTGGATCCACTTCAGGTACAAGTGGAAAATTTGCAGCTTTAATGTATTTATGTGCAAGATACATGCATAATGGGGTCTTTGAAGTCCTGGATACACCTAATATCACAACATCAGCCAGTAATATACCGTTTATATCTTTCCCATCATCATGTTTTACCGCAAATTCAATTGCGTCCATCTTTCTAAAGTAGTCTTCATCCAATTTCCTTTTAGGGAAAAACAACTCTGAAGGTGGTATACCAGTAGTACCTTCTATAGCATCCATAATTGGTCCCATCACATCTACTATGCGTAAATTATACTGTCTAGCTTTATTGAGTAGATATCTTTTTAACTCATCAACTACCATCGTATGTATTATAAGACTATTTTTGTTATTTGATGCATCAATAGCTATTTCATCGATTTGATTTTTATCACCAACATAAGGAAACTTTTTTATCTGATTTATATTGGTACCAAATCTAGAAGCAGCTATTGCAGCAACATGTTCTGCCGTATCTATGCTAGAATCCGAAACAAGATAAATAGCAACACTCTCATCCACAATATTTTAGCCTCCTAAATATTAGGTGATACCATATCAGTCATGTGGGACAATTTTACTCCCATATAAGCAACACTCTTTAGCTTAACGTTTTCTAACCATTTACATTACCATTTTAAATTAAAATTAATTACAATTATGTCCAATAATATTATAGCATAAAATATAAAAAAAAACAGGCAATAGCCCGTTTTTTTTATATTTTTAATTTTGATTCTAAATACGGTTTTACTTCGTTAATTTTGAGTCTTATTTGTTGCATACTATCCCTATCCCTAATGGTTACAGATTCATCATTCAATGAATCGAAATCATATGTAATACAGAAAGGTGTCCCTATTTCATCTTGGCGCCTGTATCTTTTTCCTATGCTTCCAGTTTCATCATAGTCGACAACAAATTCTTTCCTTAGGTCATCATATAGTTTATACGCATTTTCACCTAGCTTTTTAGACAGTGGAAGAACTGCTGCTTTTATTGGTGCAAGCACAGGATGTAATTTTAATACAACTCTTGTATCATTTTCTTCTATTTCTTCTTCATTATATGCATCAATTAAAAATGCCAAAGCCACTCTATCGGCGCCAACAGACGGTTCTATACAATATGGTATGTACTTCTCATTTGTAATCGGATCGAAATAAGTTAAATCAGCCCCAGAATGCTCCATATGCCTTTTAAGGTCAAAATCTGTTCTGTCAGCTATACCCCATAGCTCTCCCCACCCAAAAGGAAATCTGTATTCTATGTCTGTAGTCGCATTGCTGTAATGAGAAAGCTCTTCTTTGCTATGATCTCTAAATCTTAAATTTTCCTTTTTTAGACCTAAATTTAACAACCAATTCATGCAAAACTCTTTCCAATAATTAAACCACTCTATGTCTTCACCAGGTTTACAGAAGAACTCCAACTCCATCTGTTCAAATTCTCTCGTCCTAAATGTAAAATTTCCAGGAGTGATTTCATTTCTAAATGACTTACCAATTTGCCCTATTCCAAAAGGGATTTTCTTTCTTGTTGTTCTTAATACATTTTTAAAATTTACAAATATTCCTTGTGCCGTTTCTGGTCTTAAATATATCTCTGATTTTGAATCTTCTGTAACTCCCTGAAATGTTTTAAACATCAAATTAAATTTTCTTATATCGGTAAAATTGTGTGCACCACAAACAGGACAAGGTACATTATTTACCTCTATGAATTGTTTTAATTTATCATTGGACCAACCATCAACAATAGCTTCTTGTCCTTGTTCTTTCAAATAATCTTCAACAAGTTTATCAGCACGAAATCTTGACTTGCACTCTTTGCAGTCCATCAATGGATCACTAAACCCACCTACGTGCCCTGATGCTACCCATGTTTCAGGATTCATCAATATTGCACAATCAATTCCGACGTTATATTGATTCTCATGTATAAATTTTGACCACCAAACTTTTTTAACATTATTTTTGAATTCTACCCCTAGTGGTCCATAGTCCCATGTATTCGCTAGCCCTCCATAAATTTCGGATCCTGGAAATATAAAGCCTCGATTTTTTGCAAGAGATACTATTTTATCCATAGTCACTTCAAAAGCCATATACAAACACTCCTTCTTATGTATAAACAAAACCCTTTTTCCTACACGGCAAAAAGGGTCAATGCTCAATTTATTTTAGAATATCAGATAGTTTAAATTATGTCAATATGAAATAACAACAAATTTAATCCTACTTCATTCCTTTTCTTCTTTTAAAACTGTAATCTCTTTATTTGGTCTCTCTATCTCAATAGTGCAATTAGTAAAAAACGCCAGTGCCGCTCCTACTATTGTAAGCTGAGGAACTATAATAGCTGATATAGCACCTGCTGTAACCGGAATTTCTAGTATAACATTGTCATCTTTTTTAATCCTAATTTTCGTCACATTTCCTTTTTTAACTATTTCCTTTATTTTATCTACGACTTCGGAACCAGCAACAGATATGCTTTCTGTCCAATTTTTCTTACTTTCCTCTAGATAGATAAGGGCATCAACAACATCACCATTGCTTTTCTCTAACGCTTCCTTCGCTTCTTTATAACTAACTCCTGCCCTTGCAACAATCTGGTCAATCTTCTCAAGATCATTTTCCACCTTTATCACCTCCTACATGTTCTTTATCTTGTCTAAAAAATTCTTTGACTGAAATATCTTGTCAAAATGGATATTCATATATTCAGTCATTAGTCTGTCTAGTTCGTCTACAGTCGCTTTTTGTACTACTATTTTCCCTATATTATTGAAACCATATTTAAGTAAAAATCTTAATATATTTAGTGTATCTCTTTTCAAATAGAATATGTCATCTACCGCGCTTTTGCAATTATTGCATAAAACACCGCCTTTAGCTGGCGAAAAATACACAAGCTTATCTTTTTTACCACAAGATACGCAATGATCAACTTCAGGCATATAACCCATAAACGTCACAAATTTCAAGTTAAATAAAACTGCAAGTAAATCATTATTGATGGAACCTTTTTCAAGCAACAGCAAAGAATATTTCAAAAGATTATAGATATTTATATTTCTATCATCATCTTGAAGCAATTTGTATACAACATCGGCAAAATACGATGCATAAGAAAGCTTCAAAATGTCGTCATCCATCTTTAAAAAAGAATGAATTAATTCCCATTGATCCACATAATAATAATTTTGACCCTGGAATAAAACATAATATCCAATAGAAAACGGGTGAGAAGACCCTAAAAATCTACTTTTAGAATTCCTTGCACCTTTGGCTATCGCCTGTATCTTTCCATTTGTTTTTGTAAAAAGTGTAACAACTTTATCTGACTCGCCAATAAGTCTGCTTTTCAAAACAATAGATTCAGTCTTTATAAACTTCATACTAATTTGTCCTTTTTAAACTTATTATTCTCTATGGAGATACGTTCATAATCTTTGTAAATCATAAAATATTCAATATTACCTGTTCTTTTAAAAAGATTCCAAATCAGATGTAAGATCATACTCTTACCATCCCTTTACAATTTGTATACCTGAACTTGTACCTATCCTATTAGCACCTGCCTTTACAATTTCTCTTGCAAATTCTGCAGTCCTTATACCTCCTGATGCCTTGACACCAAAATTTTCACCTACGGTTTTTCTCATAAGTTTTACATCGTGTACAGTAGCACCGCCGCTGCCAAACCCAGTTGATGTTTTTACAAAATCAGCACCTGCATCTACTGTAATTTTACAAGCCTTTATTTTTTCTTCATCAGAAAGATAACATGTTTCTAATATAACTTTTACGATTATATCTCCAAATGATTTAGCAGCACCCGTTACAGCTTCTATCTCATTTTTTACATAATCATAATCTCCAAATTTAAGTTTTCCTATATTTAAAACCATGTCTATCTCATGCGCACCATTTAAAATAGCTTCTTTTGCTTCAAAAACTTTTGTTTCGACAGTATTAGCCCCTAGGGGAAAACCAATTACTGTACACACCTTTACATCAGTGTTTTTCAATATATCAGCGACATATTTTACATGACACGGATTTACACAAACAGAGGCAAAACCGTATTCAATAGCTTCTTCCGCTAATTTTTTAATTTGTATATCTGTTGCATCAGCTTTCAATAGCGTATGATCAATCATTTTTGCAATGTCCATCATAATTCCACCTTTCATACCTATACTAACATTAATCATTATCTTTTGTCAATCGCATAGCCGAAACTTCTTAATATACTAATATTATCTCTCCAACCTTTTTTAACTTTTACCCACAAATCTAAATATATTTTTTGTCCAAATAGACTTTCCAGCTCAGTTCTGGCGCTGCTTCCAATCTTCCTTAACATCTGCCCGTTTTTACCTATGATAATAGCCTTATGTGACTCTTTTTCGCAAAATATAAATGCTTCAATGTCCAAAATGTCTTTATTTTCACGAACTTTCATCGAATTAACTTCTACATATACTCCATGTGGCACTTCATCTTCCAAATAATTCAGTATTTTCTCCCTAATTATTTCGGATACTAAAAACTTTTCTGGCCTATCTGTTATATAGTCACTAGGAAAATATTGAGGCCCCTCAGGCATATATGATACTATTGTGTGTTTTAATAAATCTATATTTTTATTTTTTAAAGCAGATATTGGCAAGATATCTTTAAAATTATACTGTGCCTTAAAAATTTCGATAGTTTTATCAACAGCTTCATAAGGTACCGTATCAATTTTATTAATTACAAGAATAACCGGTGTATCAACTGATATCAAGTGCTCAATTATATATTTATCACCAGGTCCAACCTCAATATTTGGTTCTATCATATAAATTATCAAATCAACTTCTGATAACGTCTTTTTTACAGATTCAATCATTATTTCGCTTAATTTATGTTTCGGCTTATGTATACCTGGTGTATCAATGAAAACTACTTGATAATTCTCTCCTGTCAGTATACCTTGAATTGTATTTCTTGTAGTCTGTGGTTTATCAGAAGTAATAGCTACTTTTTCTTCTAACAATGCGTTTAATAACGTAGATTTACCAACATTTGTCCTTCCTATTAATGCTGCAAATCCTGATTTAAATACCATATCATCACCTCAAATATTTTTATTTGACTATCTGAAAAAATAATACTGTTATAAGTATACCAATAATTGATCCCACGATTACTTGAAATGTAGAATGTATATTCCCCTCTACTCTACTCTGTGCTACCATAAATGCCATTATAAAACTTATAGTCGATAAAAGTATATTTTTAGATATAAACGTTGATGCAGTAGCAAGGCAAAAAGCAATTGCACTATGTCCGCTAGGTAAACCGCCTCGTAATGGTGTTCCCTTTCCAAAATAAGCTTTTAAAATTATTGTTACTATCATTACTACTATAAGTGTTATAAATGTTACATGAGCAGGAGAATTCTTAAGCTTTGTAAGCAAAATATTCGTCCATGGGTTTAATCTGTTAAAAAAAAGCAAATACGCAACAAATATTGCATTTAAAGCAGATATTAATACTGCACCTGCAGCAATATCTTTAGCAATTTTGGCCAAAACATGGTACTCATCAGTTATTAAATCCACTATAGTTTCGACTGCTGTATTAATCATTTCGGCCATCAAAACAAGCGATATTGTAACAATTATGGCGATCATCTCAAGTTTGCTAAAATTATAAAAGAGGCTCAAAATTAAAACTAATATTGCTGCAGCAAAATGTATCTTCATATTTTTTTCAGTTTTAAATGTATATATTATTCCTTCTATGGCATAATTAAAGCTATCTATTAACTTTTTAATCTTCAAAAATATATCACCTTTCTATTTTTAAACGTCTCATAACTTCATCTTCTTTTTCTCTCATTGTCTTTCTATCTTCATCTGTCTCATGATCATACCCCATTAGATGAAACATACTGTGAGCTGTAAGATACGCTACCTCTCTAATGAAAGAATGCCCATACTCTTCCGCTTGTTGTTTCGCCTTCTCAAGTGAAATCACTATGTCTCCAATTGGCTCAGGGCCTATTGCATCATATTCATCATTATTTTCTTCGTCAATATCGGAGTATATTTCTTCAAATTCAACCAGAGGAAACGACAATACATCTGTTTCTCTATCGACATTTCTATAATATTTATTTAATTTGTGAATCTCTTCGTTGTCGACAAATGATACGCTTACCTCCACATCATCTACAATGCCTTCAACTTCTAAAGCTGTTTTAATAACATCTTCTACAATTTTATCTAATCCATCAATATCAACTTTATCCTGCCTATTATCAATCAAAATATTCATTGTAACACCTCTGCTTTATTATTTTCTATTTCAGGATACTCTATCCTATGATGATATATTCCGTTCAAAGAATTCAAAAAAGACTTAGATAAAACTTTAATATCTTTTAATGTTAAATTGCTTTCGTCTAATTGTCCATCTTTTAACCTGTCATCAATTATCTTGTTAACCATAGTTTCAATTTCGTCATCTGTCGGTTCACGAAGGGATCTTACTGATGCTTCAATAGAATCTGCCAACATTAAAATTGCAGATTCTTTCGTTTGCGGCTTAGGACCAGGATACCTAAAAGAGTCTTCTTCACATAAGTCATCAGCTTTTAATGCTTTGCTGTAAAAATACTTTACAAGGGATGTTCCATGATGTTCTCGTATTAAGTTGATAATATCCTCAGGTAATTTATACTTTTTAGCCAGTTCTACACCATCTTTCACATGTGACGTAATCACCAATGTACTTAAATCTGGAGATATTTTATCATGAAGATTTTCATCAGTAAATTGATTTTCTTTGAAAAAATAAGGTCTTTTTACTTTCCCTATATCATGGTAATATGCACCTACTCTTGTTAAAAGACTGTTGGCACCAATCGCATCAGAACCAGCCTCTGCTAAATTAGCAACAATTATACTGTGATGATACGTACCAGGAGCATCCATCATCAATTTTTTCAATAAAGGATTGTTGGGATTTGAAAGTTCAAGTAATTTTAGAGGTGTTATTATATCAAATCCTGCTTCCCAAAACGGAAGCAATCCAATAGCAAGAATCACGCTGAAAGCACCACTAATAATTCCCCACAAGCTGTTTTCTAAAACAGATACAATATTATTACTATTTATCAAACCTACACCTAATATAGATAATGTATTAACAGCACTTACGTAGATACCTGCTTTGACGAAATCAATTCTTTGTTTAGAATTTACCATTTTTATGGCTCCAATGGTACCTCCAAATATGGACATGATAAAAAAGGCTTGATTAAAATTCAACATCATTCCACCAATGATTGAAAAGAAAGTATTTAGCATTATAGCAATAAATGGGTCTAATATTACAGATACAGATAATGCTAACATTTCAGATGGTATCAATAACGGATTTATATTTTTTAATGCAATAACAATAAAATAATATATAATTCCCAACAAGTAAAGTATTTGAATATATGCGTTCTTTTCTTTCACTTTTTTATTAAGCCTATTTATATAGTATATAGTGATAAACAAAGACAACAATAATAGCATAATAATCCCAGAAAGCATAGCTATGTCTATCCCGCTGTTATTTTTTAACAAGCCCAAAGCCTTTAAAACCCGAATTTGGTCACTCGTAACGACTTCCCCACTTACAATGATGTTTTGTCCTTTTTTGTAAACGACTGGCTCTACTTTTTCAGCAGCTTCTTTCCTGGCAAGTTCCGTCTCACTTGCATTATATATCATGTTAGGAGAAATCACCGATGATATTATAGTGTAAACTATCGGTTTCAAATCCTGGCTTAAATCCGAATTGTCAACAACACTCTTTACACTATTTAGTGCTCCAGATAAAGCGTCATCAGTTATCTGCCTCGACATTGTAGCCTTTTCAGTAGAGATCGCCAATGATTCAGCAGTGATTATAGTATTATCTTCCGCAGATAACAAAGCTTTAAGTGATTGTTCATCTAGTTTAATTGGAAGCGTTTCTTTTAATGTATTTAGCTTTTCATCAGGTTGTGCATTGGATTTTCTTATATTCCTTAATTTGTTAAAAAAGTCGGTTAGTTTCACATACGACTCTTGTGCAACATTTTCATCATAATCATATTTTGGATTGACACTATTGATTGCTTCTTGAATCTTTTTCTGTGTTGCCAAATTATCAACAATATCTTTTGGCGCTTTAATATCTATCTGGGCAACATCTCCTGCTTTAATATCAAACTTTGGTGGAGCTATGGCTGTGTAGAACAAAAAAATTGTTATAACTAGGTATATCAATGTAATATATATTAAATATGCCTTTTGACTTAACAGTATTTTTTTTATCGGCATGTCCTTAATTAACATCCAAATTAATCCTCCCACGAGCTTTTTTCTTCTGTGCTGCTGTCTCTTTCTTTAGACTTTTCATAAGATTCATATGCCTTCACTATTTTTGCGACTAGAGGATGTCTTATGACATCTTGTTCTTTTAGTAAAACAAATTCTATGCCTTCTATTCCATTCAATATCTCTATAACATCTTTTAGTCCCGATCTTTTTCCCTTAGGCAGATCTACCTGAGTTATATCGCCAGTTATAACAGCCTTAGAACCAAAGCCAATTCTTGTAAGAAACATTTTCATCTGTTCGGGAGTGGTATTTTGTGCTTCATCAAGTATTATAAATGAATCATCTAAAGTCCGTCCCCTCATGTAAGCCAGTGGTGCAACTTCTATTAAGCCCTTCTCCATGTACTTTTGGAATGTTTCAGCTCCTAATATATCATACAGGGCATCGTACAATGGTCTTAAGTATGGATCAACTTTTTCTTGCAAATCACCAGGCAAAAATCCAAGCCGTTCTCCAGCTTCTACAGCAGGTCTAGTCAAAATTATACGCCCTATTTCTTTGTTCTTTAAAGATGTAACAGCCATAGCCATAGCCAGATATGTCTTACCTGTACCTGCTGGACCAATCCCGAAAACTATCTCATTATCCCTTATGGCATTCACATATCTCTTTTGACCATACGTCTTACATCTAATCTGTTTACCTCTAGATGTTATGCAAACAATGTCAGATAATATTGATTTTAGCTTTTCTTCCTCTCCCATGTTAACTAGTCTCATAGCGTATAATACATTTTGAGCCGTTATTATCTCACCGCTATTAATAATGTCAATAAGTTCACTAAACACTTTTTCTGCACCATCAACGTTACTATCTTCACCACTAATTTTAATCATATCGTCGCGAACTACAATTTTTACATCCATTCCTTCTTCTATCAATTTTATATTTTCGTCAAATTTTCCAAAAAGATTTGCTGCTTGTTCTATATTATTAATATCAATTGTTACTTCTTTCAATTTTTACCTCCGTATTATAATTGATATTCTCTTGAGTCCCTATATCCTCTATTACTTCTACTATAACGTCAGCCCGTAATACATTAGTATTTACCATAGTAATCTTTTCTTGCCTGCTTACTATTTTAGCATCTTTCCCAAAAGCCGGTTTTATATTCTCCAACGCTTTGTCAATTGCTAGTCTTTTTGCTTCATCTTTCGTCAGTCTCTTTTCAACCGGCACAGTCTCATAATACGTTTCACTTGTTATCTTTATAGGCGAATAGTTTGATGTTATTAATTTTACTTCTTTATCATAATTTTTAAAATCAATCTTTCTGGGAGATAAAGTTAAATTGCTATTCCCCATTGATATTTTCGTTACGGTAATTTTCTTTCCGGTTCTTTCATATTTTTGCTGTGTTAAACTTACATCTGCATAACCTTCATACCAAGTCCTTGCCAATACTGTACCCATTGAATGCACAAATCGTGTTTCAGTATTTGGTCTTTCAACTATGCCGGATACTAATACATCTCCTACTTTTACAGTATCTCCAACTTTTTTAACAGCGTCTCCTTCTAATACTGTCATCTTATATATTATACCATCTTTTTTAGCTATTATATTACATGGTACATTCTCCTGTAAAATCGCTGGTGGAATAGTTTTTTTTACAACTTTAACAATAGCTTTTGTTCCCTTTATATCGATCCCTATCCAAGCTATATCTTTTACATCGATTAAAAATTCTTGCTGTATCTTCGGTATATCAATAGCTGACTTAGAAACACCAGCCTTAAGACCTAATTTATCTAGTTCTGATATTATAGAACTTTCATCTACATTTTTCGGATTTACAATCTCTACAGACCAAATAAACATTGAAAAAATATATGCCAGTATAATACATGATAATGCACCAATTACAAGCATTTTTCGTCTTCGCAAATAAAAAATAATAAACGGAAGACCTTTTTTTTCGACAATAAATACCCTGCAATTAGTTACTTTTGTATATGGCAAAAGCAGCTTAAAACCTTTTAAACTAATCTTTGCAACTATAGTAGTATGGTCTGTCCTTTTTACATCCCACACATATATGTTTTTCGATATAACAAGATTTAAAAATCTTTCAATTGATAAACCTTCAATTCTTATAATAGCATACCCGTATAAAAAATTCCACAATTTTATTGCTAGCAAATAAATACCTCCTTTGGGGAAATTGAGATAACTCGTAATATTCACTAGAATGGCTAAAAACACTGCATAATTTTCTAACATTTTTGTATAAAACCTTGCATCTTTATACAATTATTTCTATACTTATTATTTTCCCGGTGATTACTAAAATTTCTGTCATAACTGAATTTATAATCATGTTCTTTCCAGATATTCTAATCATTCCTATTGTTGAATTAATTCTTATTCTTTCTGGTATATACTCTATTATGCCTCTATGATTTTCAACTGTTATTTGTGTATTACCTATTACGGTTATCTTAGGAAGGTTCAGTAATACCTCTTTTGGAAAGTCAACTAAATTTAAAATTCCTTCTTTTATGGTGTTTGACTTCATGATAAAGCCCCCTCCCGTTAAATTTTATGAATTATCAAGTAAAAACATTCTCCTCAGGATTTTAATATAAAAAATAAAAAAAAGCATGGATTTTTGTATCCCATGCTCTACATTACATTAAAAACAAAAAACTTGATACTTTAACGTACCAAGTTTTTTTCTCACTGTAAATGCTGTGAAACTATAGTTTTAACTTTATTGCCATCAGCTTTGCCCTTTACAAGAGGCATTACTTTGCTCATTACTTTTCCTATGTCGTTTTTATTTGAAGCACCAATCTCATCTATAACGCCTCTAACAATTTCATCAATCTCATCGTCAGACAACTGCTGAGGCATATATTCAAGCATTATTTCAATTTCACGGTTAGCTTTATCAACCAAATCCTGCCTTCCACCTTTTTCATATTCGGGCAGGACTTCTTTTCTTTGCTTTATTTCCCTTGAAATTACATCAATGACCCCATCATCATCAAGTACTTTTCCAGTATCCTTTTCAACTTGTAATATTGAAGATCTAACCATACTTAATATATTTTTTCTGAATGTGTCTTTTGCTTTCATTGCATCAACCATATCTTTGTATATCTGCTCTTTAAGGGCCATAAACACACTTCCTTACTTGCCAAATTTGTACTTTCTTTTTCTAGCTGCTTCTGATTTCTTTTTGCGTTTTACACTTGGGCTTTCATAATGTTCCCTTTTTCTTAATTCAGAAAGCACGCCACTTCTCGAGCACTGACGTTTAAATCTTCTCAATGCATTATCAAGGGACTCATTTTCTCCAACTCGAACTTCTGACACTATAATCTCCCTCCCTCCGGATAAACTGCCGAATGTAAACTGCGTATATTGCTACGATTACTATTGGGATATCTTAATATATTATAATCCTAAAACCAATTTGTGTCAATCTTTACCCTGGAGGCCATGTCATAAATCTTCCACCTAGAAGATGAAAATGTATATGATGAACTGTTTGTCCACCATCATCGCCACAATTTGACACTATCCTATATCCTTTTTTATCAATTCCATATTGACTGGCAAGCTTTTTAGCAACTAAATAAACATGCCCTACCAAATCTTTGTTATCTTCATTAATATCTAGCGGCGATCCTATGTGCTCTTTCGGCACTATAAGCAAGTGAACCGGCGCTTGTGGATTAATGTCAGGAAAGGCAACTACATATTCATCTTCGTAAACTATTTTTGAATTTATCTCTTTGTTTATAATTTTGCAAAATATGCAATCACTCATTCATTTCACCTCCTTAAACTAATTTTCCAATTGCAAAATCTTCTTTTACTCCAATTAATTTAACCGGTAATATTTTGTTCTTGATTTTTAAATCTGATTCCACTGCAACTCTTATATAATTGTCGGTAAGACCCTCAACATACCCCTCAACATCTTTAACGCTTTGTTCAAATAATACATTTAAAGTGCTACCGACAAATTTCTTATAAAATTTTGCTTCATTCTCCTCAGAAAGTTTAATTAGCTTTTGGCTCCTTTCTTCTTTAACCGAATTTTTAACTTGGTTCGAATAGTTTGCAGCTTTCGTCCCTGGCCGTCTCGAATATTTAAAAACATGCATTTTGCTAAATTCTATTGCTTTTACAAAATTAAAGGTCTCGTTAAATTCTTCGTCAGTTTCACCAGGAAATCCTACCATGACATCAGTAGTTATTGCAACATCTTTAATATGTTTCCTTATCCTATCTATAATTTCCCTGTATTCACTTGTAGTATATTTTCGCCCCATTCTCTTCAGCGTACTATCTGAGCCACTTTGAAGAGATACATGATAATGTCTACAAAATTTTGGTAAAGATGCCACCTCTTTAATAAAATCTTCCGTTAAAAACGTCGGTTCTATAGAGCTCATTCGTATTCTTTCAATTCCATCAACTTCATGAATCATTTTTATTATATCAAGCAAATTTATATTTTCCAAGTCTTTTCCGTAAGATGCTACATGTATTCCCGTTAATATTACTTCTTTATATCCATTGTCACGTAATCTTTTTACTTCATCCAAAATATTATCAGGCCTTCTGCTTCTTACAGGTCCTCTTGCATAAGGTATAATACAATAGGTACAGAATTGATTGCAGCCATCTTGGATTTTTAAATATGCTCTTGTATGTCCTTCTTGTGCTGATATTTTTAGCTCTTCAAACTTTTTATTGTCAAATATATTTTCTACAGCGTTTATCTTTTCTTTATCACCGCTAACTTTTTCCACTAATTTAACGACTTCGCCTTTATTTTTTGTACCCAAAACGATATTAACTTCTGGCAAATTAAGAACTTCATTTGATGCTACTTGTGAATAACATCCTACTACAGCAATTATAGAATCCGGATTTATTTTTTTTGCCTTTCTTATCTCCTGTCTTGATTTCATGTCTCCTCTGCCAGTTACAGTACAAGTATTTATTATATAAACATCTGCATATTCATCAAAGTCTACTACATCATAACCTGAATTTTTAAAAATCTCAACCATAGCTTCTGTCTCATACTGATTGACCTTGCATCCTAAAGTAAAAAATGATACGATTTTTTTGCGGCCATATATATTATAAAACTCCTCATTGCTGAGAGCTAAATTTGCTTTTGCCACTTTTAAATATTCCTCCTACTAAAAATAATACAATATTTATTATAACATTTAATAAGATATAAAAAAATAAGCCTCTTATTTTCGCTTTTTTACTTTAAATTAAGAGGCATATAAAAAGAATGTGTATATCTATCCTAAATCTCCAAGTTCATATAAGATAATAGAGCTAGTAACAATACCTGCAGTTTCTGTCCGCAAAATTCTCGGACCTAATGTGACAGGTATTGCACCATATTCTATGGCTGCCATTATTTCATTTTCAGAAAATCCTCCCTCAGGTCCTATAAATACACAAATATTTTTTGCATCAAAATTTTTCTTTAAAACATCTTTCAATCTCATATTAGTCTCTTTTTCGTAAGGTATTAAGCATAAGTCAAATTCATTCAAACTTTCTAATGCATCTTTAAAACCTACAGGTACTAAAACATCGGGCACTATAGATCTGCCCGATTGCTTTGATGCCTCCAGAGAAATTTTCTTCCACCTGTTGATTTTATTGTATATATTTTTCTCTTTTATTTTTATTGTAGAAAATTCAGTCTCAACAGGTACAATCTTTTTGATGCCAATCTCAGTACATTTCTGAATAATCAAATCCATCTTATCAGATTTTGGAAGGCCTTGATACAATGTAATGTTAATTGGGCTTTCTACAACTTGATTATACTCTTCAATTATTTTTAATATAACAGAGGAATTCTCAATATCAAGAATGGTAACAATGTATTGATTCTTTCCATTGGAAATTATCAATTTCGTTCCAATCTTAAATCTTAAAACATTTATTATATGATGTGCATCGTCACCATTTATTCTTGCAATCCCATCTTTTATATCTTCATTTTTCACAAAAAATTTTCTCACAGCAAATCACTTTTTCCTAGATAATATAGCAATCCATTCACCATCTTCTTTTATATCAATTATGTCAAAATATTTCGAAATAGCATCTAAAACATCGTCTTTCCTATCTTTTATTATACCGCTAGATATGAATATTCCATTTTCATTAAGTTTTTCATGTATATCGTAAGTAGCTTTGATAATTATATCAGCTATTATATTTGCCACTATTAAATCAGCTTTTCCAGTTAACTCATGTAAAAGATCACTTTTAAGGACCTCAACATTATTTAAATTGTTCAATTTGACATTTAAAGATGCCACTTTTATAGCTACATCATCCAGATCTACTGCATAAACTTTTTTTGCGCCCAATTTCGAACTTACAATCGACAAAATACCTGTACCACATCCAACATCAAATACTACATCGTTAGGCTTTACATTGTCTTCGAGAAATTCTATACACATCTTTGTCGTTTCGTGACTACCTGTACCAAATGCCATGCCTGGGTCTAGTTCAACTACAATATCATTTCCTAACGGCGTATAATCTTCCCATGACGGTTTTATGACAACTCGTTTCCCTATTTTAAAAGGTTTATAATGCTTTTTCCAACTGTTAGCCCAATCATTGTCATCGACTTCCGATGTTTCAAATGTAAAATCACCTATGTCTAAATTATATTCCTTTAGTCCCATTATCCTGTCCTTTATAATGCTAACTTTGTCTACTGTATTTGGCATCAATGGAAAATAAGCTGAAATAACAACTTTATCGCTGTTTACAATCATATCGGGATCAACATAATCCCATTCACTGTCATCATTAAGCATTTTTAAATCATTTGGATCTTCAATAACAACACCACCAGCACCAATTTCGTGCATAATATTTGTTATAGCCTCTTCCGCTTCAACTGAAGTTGTAACTTTTACCTCAAGCCATTTCAATCATATCACCCTTTTTTATGCTCCAAAAGCATCTTTTACTTTTTGAAAAAAAGATTTACCACCGCTATCATTGCTTATTTTATCAAATTCTCTCAATAGTTCTTTTTGTTTTTCTGTCAATTTTTTTGGAACGTCAACATAAACTTCTACGAATTCATCGCCGCGACCTCTACCATTAATATGAGGTATGCCCTTATTTCTCAACCTGAATACAGTACCTGTCTGAGTACCAGGTGGAATACTGTAAATCGCCTTGCCATCGAGAGTTGGAACTTCTATCTCTGCACCAAGAGCTGCTTCTACAAAACTAATTGGCATCTTAAGCAATACATTAAATCCATCCCGTTTAAATATTTTATGTGGTTTTATATTTATAACTATAAAGAGATCGCCATTTGCTCCACCTCTTTCTCCAGGTTCACCTTCTCCTCTTAATGATACCATTTGTCCTTCATCAATTCCAGCAGGAATATTGACTTTCAGTTTCCTTACCTTTCTTACCTTTCCTGTACCATGGCACTTGGAGCATGGATTTTTAATTATTCTACCTTCTCCATGGCATCTAGAGCATGTTCTGACATTTACTATCCTTCCAAATGGCGTATTCTGTGTAATTCTAACTTCGCCGGTACCGTGACAATCCGGACATACCTCCGAATTCGTGCCAGGATTTGCACCTGTTCCATTGCATCTATCGCATTTTTCATACCTTTCTACTTCAATCTCTTTTTCTACTCCAAATGCGGCTTCTTCAAACGTCAATGTCAAATTTAATCTGATGTCATTTCCCTTTTGAGGTCCAGTCTTCCTTCTAGTACTTCCTCCAAACATATCACCGAAGATATCACCAAAAATATCACCAAATCCACCAAAGTCAAAACCACCTTGGCCGAAGCCTCCAAATCCACTAAAGTCTCCTTGATTGAACCCACCTTGGCTAAATGCAGCATCTCCAAATTGATCATATTGTGCTTTTTTCTGTGGATCAGACAAAATTTGGTATGCTTCATTTATTTCCTTGAATTTTTGTTCTGCTTCTTTATTGCCTGGATTCAAGTCAGGATGATATTTTTTTGCAAGAGTTCTGTAAGCCTTTTTTATGTCATCATCAGTGGCATTTCTGTCAAGACCTAATATTGCATAATAATCTTTCGCCATCTGCATCACCTGCCCTTCTTAACACGAATGAGAACCAGGATTGCCCTGGTTCTTATTTATTATCCTTATTGTCATCTTCCATCCTATAGTCTGCTTCATATACGTTATCTTTATTAGACGTTCCATCATTGCCAGTATAATTATTTGTCTGACCAGCACCACCAGCTTGCTGATATATGCGAGATGATACATTATAAAATGCTTGTGACAATTTCTCTGATGCACTTTTTATAGCGTCAATGTCGCTGCCTCCAAGAGCTTTCCTGACATTTTCTATCTCTTTATTTATATCATCTTTCTCCTGTTGTGTCATCTTGTCTGCTAAATCTTTCATGGTCTTTTCAGCTTGATAAATCAGAGAATCTGCATTATTTCTGACTTCAATCTCTTCTTTTCTCTTTCTATCTTCTTCTTCGTGCTGTTTTGCTTCATTCATCATTCTGTTGATTTCTTCTTCACTTAAATTAGAAGACGATGTAATTGTTATATTCTGAGATTTTCCTGTGCCCAAGTCTTTAGCAGAAACATGCACAATTCCATTAGCATCAATATCAAATGTTACTTCTATCTGTGGCACACCTCTTGGAGCTGGCGGAATCCCTGTCAGCGTAAATCTTCCAAGTGTTTTATTATCACGGGCCATCGGCCTTTCACCCTGCAGCACGTGAATTTCAACTGATGTCTGTCCATCTGCTGCAGTAGAGAAGATTTGGCTCTTCTTTGTAGGTATTGTTGTATTCCTCTCAATCAACTTTGTAAATACTCCGCCAAGTGTTTCTATACCAAGTGAAAGCGGAGTAACGTCAAGCAAAAGGACGTCTTTTACTTCGCCGCCTAATACACCACCTTGAATTGCAGCTCCAATTGCAACACATTCATCTGGGTTTATGCCTTTATGAGGCTCTTTCCCCATTATTCTTTTTACTGTCTCTTGAACAAAAGGTATTCTTGTTGAGCCACCAACTAAAATAACTTTATCTATATCAGATGGGCTAAGCTTTGCATCGCTCAAAGCACGATTTACTGGTTCAACTGTAGATTGTACTAAATCATTTATAAGTTCCTCAAATTTCGCTCTTGTTAAGTTAACGTCAATATGTTTTGGCCCTGTAGCATCAGCTGTTATAAACGGTAAATTTATATTAGCTGTCATAGCAGAAGAAAGCTCTATCTTTGCTTTTTCAGCAGCATCTTTTAATCTCTGCATTGCCATCTTATCATTTCTTAAATCAATTCCATGTTCTTTCTTAAAGTTATCTGCAAGCCAATCCATAATTCTCTGGTCAAAATCATCACCACCCAAGTGGTTGTTACCACTAGTTGCTAGAACCTCAAATACTCCATCTCCTATCTCGAGAATGGAAACATCAAATGTACCGCCACCTAAGTCATACACCATAATTTTCTGATTTCCTTGTTTATCCAATCCATATGCCAATGATGCAGCCGTTGGCTCGTTGATAATTCTCTTTACATCCAATCCTGCTATTCTACCAGCATCTTTAGTAGCCTGCCTTTGGCTATCATTAAAATATGCTGGTACAGTTATTACTGCTTCGGTTACTTTCTCGCCAAGATATGCTTCAGCATCTGCTTTTAACTTCTGTAAAATCATAGCTGATATTTCTTGTGGTGTATAGCTTTTTCCATCAATCGTAACACGATAATCTGAACCCATGTGTCTTTTTATGGACATTACTGTCCTCTCTGGATTTGTTATAGCCTGCCTTTTTGCTACTTGGCCTACTAATCTTTCACCTTCTTTTGTAAAAGCAACAACTGATGGTGTAGTCCTAGCACCTTCAGAATTTGGTATAACTACTGGTTGTCCTCCTTCCATAACAGCTACACACGAAAAAGTTGTACCAAGATCAATTCCTATAATTTTTCCCATCGTCTTTTCCTCCTATTTAAAACTTTATTTTGCTACTTTGACCATACTTGGTCTTATTACTTTATTATTAAACATATATCCCTTTTGAAATACCTCAATTATTTCATTTTCTTTTTTGCCCTCTGCCTCTTCCTGCATTACAGCATGATGTTTGTATGGATCAAACATCTGGCCTAAAGACTCTATTTCTTTCACACCCATTTTTTCTAAAATACCTTTAAATTGTCTATAAATTAAGTTAATACCTTCTTTGAAGGACGCATTTTCGCCATTATCATCATATTGCGTCTCAAGAGCTCTTTCAAAATTGTCTATAACAGGCAATATATCTAGTATCACCTGTTCTTTGCCATATTCAATGAGATCTGCTTTTTCTTTTTCTGTTCGCCTTCTATAGTTCTCAAATTCAGCTTTTAATCTTTGAGCCATTTCTAGATACTCGTTAGCTTCTTCCTCTTTCTGTTTTAGCTTATTTTTCAATTCTTCAATTTCTCCTTCGTCATTGTTCTTTTCTTCATTTGAATTATCACTTTCCACATTTTTCTCATCTTCACTGGTATTATGAGAAGAATCAATGTCAGCACTATTTTCGCTGCTTAAATTTTCATTATCATGAGAAACATCTTTTGCACTATTATTCTCTTCTTCATTGGTTTGATATTCTATCGTATCTTTTTCTTTATCCAATTGTTTCACCTCTTATTTTCTTGATATATATACGATAAAACTTTTGATAGTTCGTTAGACATCATATTTATCTCATTTATAAGCCTTTTGTAATTCATTCTTGTAGGCCCTATTATGCCAAAGGTACCAACAATTTCACCATTTATTTTGTAGGTAGATTTTATAATACTTAAATCCCACATTTCTTCAAATTTGCTTTCGCTACCTATAGTAACTTCTATTGAGTCATCCTCAGGTTCCAATACCGAATTCATGATATCCCTGTTATCAATCAAATCAAAAAACGTCTTGGCTTTAAAAAGATCTTTGTATTCAGGAAAATTAAGAATATTAGAAATACCTTCCGAATACAAATCTGTTTCATCCATCTGCTTTAAGCCATTTAAAATTGTATCTGTAATTTTATCTATAAAACCTATAGCATTGCCAGATTCTTTTTTAATTTCATCCCTTAACGTTTTATCAACTTCTCTTTTTCTTTTTCCAATCATTTTATTATTAATGAGGTTATTTAAAAACTCAAATAAATTGCTATCAATATTGTCTTTCAGGCTTATTAAATAATTTTTCATAATGCCTGATTCTGTCATTACAAGAAGTATTAATTTATTAGAATCAACAGGTAATATCTGTATTTTCTTAATCGTGTTTTCATCAATTCGTGGCATTTTTACTACAATAGTGTGATTAGTAATGCTTGATAGCAATTTGGCGTACTTTTTTACAATCTCGTCAATTTCTGCAAACACTTCATTAAAAGATTCAAATTCATAATCATATGTTTCATTTAAATAGTGCTCTAATATATTATTAACATAAAATCTATATCCTTTATCTGATGGTATTCTACCTGCCGATGTATGTGGCTGTTCGAGATAACCCATTTCTTCCAAGTCAGCCATCTCATTTCTAATTGTTGCAGAACTTACACCAAGGTCATAGCGTTTTGCTATTGTACGAGATCCAATTGGCTCTGCCGTCAAAATATAGTCATTAATTACTGCTTCTAATATCCTCTTCTTCCTATCATCTAACGGCATATTCACCACCCCAAATTCTATTATTAGCACTCTTAGCTTGAGAGTGCTAATCACGATTTAAAAATACCACTATTGTGGATATTTGTCAATACTCTAAAACAAAAAATCCTCAAACACATTATTTGATACATCTATACCTTTCTGTGTTAACTTAATATTGTCGCCTTCTCTAATTAAAAGATTTAATTCAATATTTTTATCAATAGCATTTTTAAATATCGAAAACATGCTTTTTCCAAATCTAATCTTAAAATCTCTATCATAAACGCCATCCATCATCCTAAGCCCTAAAAACATGTATTCAGACATTTTATCTTTCTCATCCAGCACATCAATATCTTCAATCGCATATCCTGTACGGTTTATCATTTCTATGTACTTTTTTATGTCTTTTGCATTTCCACATCGTCTATTGTCTACAAAAGAATAGGCCCCAGGGCCAAAACCTATATATTGTAAATCCCTCCAATAGAGTGTATTGTGACGACATTCATAACCAGGTATCGCATAATTGGATATTTCATAATGTTTATAACCATTTTTCTGTAAAAATTCAATTCCATAATGATACATCATCATTTCAAATTCATCATCTGCCGGTTTGATCTTATTTTCTTCATACAATTTATAAAATACTGTTCCTTCTTCCAAAATCAGTCCATAGCATGAAATATGAGTGGGCTTTAATGATACTACATTTGACAATGTTTCTTTAAAGTCATCAAATATCTGATCTGGCAGTGCGTACATAATATCAATATTTATATTATCAAAATATTTAGTTGCCATATCATAATTTTCTATGAAGTCATGTATCGTATGAATTCTGCCTATTTTCTTTAACAACTTATCCTGCCAAGCCTGCAAACCTATGCTTATTCTATTTATGCCTATTCTTTTATACGTCTTAAGTTTCTCATCGTCAATCAATCCAGGATTTAATTCTATAGATATTTCTGTATCATTGCTAATATCATAATATTTATAAATTTCATCTAATATATTTTCTATATAAAAAGGAGGCAAAACATTAGGCGTACCTCCCCCTATATATATAGATGTAAATATATCTTTTAGTTCATCTTTTCTGTTTCTAATCTCCTTCATTATTGCCTCTTTAAAAGGCTCAAAACTCTCTTCCATGTTGGCATACGAGTTAAAGTCACAATAATAGCATTTTCTTTTGCAAAAAGGAATATGAATATAAATACCCGATCTAATCATTGTCATCATCAAGCTTTAGAATTGACATAAATGCCTCTTGAGGAATTTCTACTTTTCCAATTTGCCTCATCCTCTTTTTGCCTTCTTTTTGTTTCTCTAGTAACTTTTTCTTCCTCGTTATATCCCCGCCATAGCATTTTGCCAGCACATTTTTTCTTAGCGCTTTTACAGTTTCCCTAGCTATTATCTTTGATCCTATAGCTGCCTGTATAGGTATTTCAAAAAGATGCCTTGGTATATTCTCTTTTAACCTTTCAGTCATTTTCCTAGCTCTTTCGTAAGCCTTATCTTTGTGAACTATCATAGACAAAGCATCTACAATTTCACCGTTAATAAGTATATCCAACTTTACAAGATCTGACGTCTTATAACCTTTTAACTCATAGTCTAAAGAAGCATAACCTTTTGTCCTTGATTTTAGTGCATCAAAGAAATCGTAAATTATTTCATTTAAAGGAATATCATATTTTATAAGCACTCTAGTCGGCTCAAGGTAATCCATACCTTGATATACGCCTCTTCTATCTTGACACAGCTCCATGATAGGCCCCACATAATCTGTCGGCGACATTATCGTCGCAGTGATAATAGGCTCTTCTATATGGTCTATCTCCGTTGGCTCAGGTAAATTTGCTGGATTGTCAAGCTCAATTATTTCACCATTTGTCTTGTATACTTTATAAATTACGCCTGGAGCTGTCGTTACTAAATTTAGATTATATTCTCTCTCCAATCTTTCTTGTATTATATCCATATGCAAAAGTCCTAAAAATCCACACCTAAAACCAAATCCAAGAGCCGCCGATGTATCAGGTTCAAATGTTAGAGATGCATCATTTAGTTGCAGTTTTAAGAGTGCATCTTTTAAATTCTCATAATCTTCCCCTTCTGCCGGATATATTCCGCAGTAAACCATCGGTGTGACTTTTTTGTATCCTGGCAATGGCTCTGATGCTGGAAATTCGGCATTTGTTATCGTATCGCCAACTCGAGTGTCGCTTACATTTTTTATACTTGCTGCAACATACCCCACATCACCGGCAGACAGGAAATCAACAGGACTTAAATTAGGTCTGAAAATTCCTACTTCTGTCACCTCAAATTCTTTCCCCGTCGACATCATCTTTATCTTATCGCCTTGTTTTAACGTGCCATCAAAGATCCTTATAAAACTAATAGCTCCTTTATAATTATCGTAAAATGAATCAAATATTAAGGCCTTCAAAGGCTTATCTGGATCTCCAGATGGAGCTGGGATTCGTTTTACAATGGCTTCCAGCACTTCTTCAATGCCTATCCCTTCTTTTGCCGAAATAAGAAGTGAATCTTGTGCGTCTATTCCTATCACGTCCTCTATCTCTTTCTTTACAAAATCAGGATCTGCCGATGGAAGATCTATCTTATTTATAACAGGTACAATCTCAAGATCATGTTCTAATGCTAAATACAAGTTTGCCAGTGTTTGTGCTTCAATTCCTTGTGTAGCATCTACAACAAGCAAAGCACCTTCACAAGCCGCAATACTTCTGGATACCTCATATGTAAAATCAACATGGCCAGGAGTATCTATAAGATTTAACTCGTATTCCTCCCCGTCTTTTGCTTTGTATATAAGGCGGACAGGCTGTAGTTTTATCGTTATACCCCTTTCTCTTTCAAGATCCATGCTGTCTAAAACCTGCTCTTCCATCTCTCTTTCCGTCAATACACCCGTTCTTTCAATCAATCTATCTGCCAGCGTCGATTTCCCATGGTCTATATGCGCAATAATGCAAAAATTTCTTATGTTTTCCTTGTTAACCTTTGACATTTCAAACCTCCTTCACACATATTAATATTATAGCATAAAAAATTAGTTATAAAGAGATTTGAAAATATCAAGTACACCTTTTAGTGAAAATTGCTTATTTTCACCAAAAAGTGTTATATCAATGAAATTTCTTTCAATATTAATCTTAAATAAGTTTTGTTTAGCTTCCCCTGTTGTAAAAGTATTAAATGTATAATCAACTCGAAGTAGGCAAAGCACAATAAAGATTATATAAATTGATAGAAGAAAGTATATACGCCTTATTTTTCTTAATCTTTCCTTTCTTTCTTTAACTCTGCTCAAACTTTTCATTTCCTCCTAAGATTTTCATACAAAATATCTATATCATTTAACATCTTTTCTTTTGAAAAATTATTTACGATATATTCTCTGCCTTTTTTTGAAAATTTATTTCTCAAATCAGCATTTGTTGCAAGAATTTCAATGGCATTCGCTAAATCATTTGGACTTTCAGGATTCACAATTATTCCATCTTCATTATTTTCTATTATCTCTGGTATTCCACCTACATTTGTTGCAATGACCGGTACACCCAATGTCATCGCCTCAGCCACTGAAATGCCAAAACCTTCACTATGTGAAGGCAAAACAAAAATATCTATATTTCTTAAAAAATCATTTATATCATTTCTATAACCTAAAAATCGAATATTTTCAAGTTTCGCCTTTTGTACCATATCCTGTAAATAATTAAGATACGGCCCATCGCCTGCCACAAAAGCAAAGACTTTTACTCTACCTTTAAGTATTTCCAATGCTTTAATCAAATCTTGCACACCTTTAGATGGTATTAATCTCGAAATACAACCGATTAATAATGTGTCTGGTTCTAAATTGTATTCTTTTCTAAAATCAAGAGATGGATTACCTACATATGTTGATAAGTCAACACAATTGTAAATTACTTTTACTTTTTCAGGAGCAATATTTTCTTCATTTACAATTGCTCTCTTTAAAGCTTCTGATACAGTTATTATTGCATTTGTCTTCTTGTTTAAGTATTTATTCATACTGAGATAAAGTCTCTTCTTTATCTTATTCATTCTTTTATATTCTGGAAAATTGTGTACTGTCATAACAATCTTTAAGTTGTACCCAAAACATGCAAATCTTCCTATTAAAGACGCTTTTGCTCCATGAAAGTGAATTATTTCTGGTTTAAAATCCCTTATCATATTGCGGATTTTAATAATTGCACTTGCATCTTTTGAAACATTTAATCCATCACAAATATCAACATGATAAACTAAGATTCCATTTTCCTGCAAATAATCACTTGTATTTTTGTCAAAAGAGCATCCTACTGCCAATTGATACTTTTCTTTATCAAGACCAAGCAGTATAGACAATAAATGCTTTTTCATTCCTCCTTCAGCTGCCCTTATTATATGCATGACTCTTATTTTTTCCATTTATATCAGCTCCTAGATTCAATTTCTCTATTCTCATCGATAATAAAGTCAATAAGCATCGGTCCTGTATAAACCATCATAGTTGCAGCAGCAACAACGCCTGAATCATTAAAAATAAGAGCAAAAATGCTTCCAACTATCGTTGAAAAAAAGCATATATAAATAAATCTGTGTTCATTTAAAATTTTCTTCATGGCTCCTATCGGCTTATAAAAAAGCATAAAAAGAACAAACACCAAGGTAATCAAAACTTTGCTCCATATCGAATACCTGAAAAGTTTCAAATTCATGCTTAGTTTTCTTATAAATATTTGAAAAAGTGGGTAAAGTCCATTGCTTTTAACCAAATTAAATGTTTGTCCTATATGTGTCTGCTGTGAAACTGGTCTTAAAGAGTCGGCGTAAAACAGCAAAAATAGCAGAACCACGATGCTTACAACAACCAATGCAATATTTTTTAAATTTAATCTTTTCCCAAATAAATACATAGTAGACACAGAAAAAGCGGCAAACGCAGCTATACTGCCACCGACATTTGTCCCGACAGAAGGCGATGCTATAAAGTAGAGTACAGCTATATATATTAGTACATTAGCAAATATTAAATATTTTTTATTTGCTTTATTAAACACCTCAAAAGATAAAAGATTAAAGCACAATGTTGCCCCAATCAAGATTCCCATATACTCGTTTCCGATTCCATAAAACCTCGCTCCTGCAATGACATCATAACTTAAAAAAGAATTTTTTAAAAGATTATAACCAGTAAACATATCAACGATTAAAATAGCGGCAGTTAAAAAAGCAATAGAAAAATATCGAAAACTGCTTTTGCTGCTTATATTATAGAAAATTAAAGCAAAAAACAGCGTCATTGAAACAATCTCTAAAATGCTAATAGGTACACTTGTATAATCAAAAATAGGCAGCAGCAAAAAACTCAGAGGCATGATAGGTATTAAAAGCAGCAAAGGTTTCATGTAAACAGAGTATTTTTTGAAAAATATTAAGACGACTATAGATAATATCAATATAACAATTTGCAGTACGACGTACGTTTTTAAAAAAGGAGATCTATATGTATAGTTGTACGTAAGCTGCTTTTCTAAATTGCTAAGTTGTAATAGGCTACCATCAACACCTGATGAATACAATTTATGCCCAGTTACAAAAGCCGGTACATCTAAATTAAAATAATTTAATATTGTCGGCAATACATCCATGTTCGTGACGATTCCAATCCTTTTTGTCGTCTCAGAAGTTATAAACTTATTAGACTCAATACCATTTCCGTACATTACAACAGGTGCCAAAAAATCGTTCTGTCCCATTTCTGCCGACGGAGGTAGTGGTGTCACAATCATGTATAAAGTATTTTTGTCATTGGTAGTTATTATCCTTCCGATGAAATTATCCGCATCTTGCAATGCTTTCTTTCTATTTTGTGCGTTTATTTTATCAAGTCCACTATTTTGATAATCATTCGCTCTCGCAGTATCACCTAAATCAAAAATAGTTAAATCTACGTTATCTTTGACACCAATATATTCTTCATACATCCTGTCATAATCAGTAGAAATACCGTATGGTCTTAAAGGATCCTTTTTTAACACTCCCTCACTGACATCTCCATAAGGCACGATACCGCTGTAATTCATGCCTATTAAAGGAGCATATCTTTTATAATCAGTATCTGTATCCTCGTTGCCAAATACAGCAATGCTATATCCCGTCTTCATAAGTTCATCTCCTAGAAGTCCGGGCCTTATAATATGATTTCTTTTAGAATTGTTTCTAATAATTTGTGCTATATCTAAATTTAAAATCTGGCCTTCTTTAGGAGATACACCAGTATTTCTTTGAAAAATAGTAAAGGCTTTATTGCCTTCAATTGATTCCCATGAATTGAAATTTAAAGAAGCAAAACTTGATCCTACAGCTCGTGTGCCTGTGCCGATTGTCATAAACACATTTTCCTCAGATCTACCTCCATCCGAGTTTACCGTCATAAGCCCGTATGCACCATTGTCTATCATCTTTTTTATGTTTTTTAAATCATTTTCTAAATAATCTTTAATCGTAACTCTATTTAATATAAATACTACTGCTTTTTTACTTCTAACATCTGTTTTAGCATATCCAATAGAATAGATATTTAAAAACAAAAGTATCAAAATTAAAAACAGCACTGACTTTTTTCTCATTGCAACCTCCTTATATAGTAAATTCACCCAATTATTTTAATTATATACAGTATAATAAGCCTCATTTTGTCTTAACATAAAACTAGATTGGAGGCATTTAAATTGAAAAAAATATTTAGTTCTGGCAGCTTTAAAAAGTTTAATTATATATATTGTACCATATTTGTGGTACTTTTATCCACAGTACTGCTATTTATTAGCAATACTTTGATTGCATTTTCAACTCCAAATGAATTAAAAGGAAAAACCATACTTATAGACCCTGGACATGGTGGTATTGATGGAGGTACCAGTTCAGGCAATCTATTAGAAAAAAACATCAATTTAGAAGCATCCATGATTTTGAAATCAAAACTAATAAGTCATGGTGCTAAAGTAATTATGACTAGAGATAAAGATATATCGTTAGAAAACCTTTGTAACGATAACGACTACAGGCATAGACGAGACTTAAAGGCAAGAGTAAACATGATTAATAACAATAAAATAGATATTTATCTAAGCATTCATGTTAACGCAGTTGCAAATGCTCCTTACGTTAATGGACCTATGGTCTTTTACTCAAATGCTAATGAAAGCAACAAAACATTAGCTCTATATATACAAAAATCTCTAAATGCCGCAACTGGAATAAATAGAAATCCAAACATTGCAGACTATTTTCTATTAACAAATGCAAAAAAGACAGGTGTTTTAGTAGAACTTGGCTTTATTACAAACAATAGCGACAAAAATCTATTACAAAGCAAAGAATATTTATCAAAATTATCAGATGGCATAATAGACGGTCTAGAAAAATACTTTAAAAACAAATAAAGGTTAAAAACCTCATTATTTAGCAAGCCCATCATCCTTTAATACTTCATATATGGCCTTAGCAAGATATGGCGTTGTATTTAAAGCTTCTTCAAGAGTATTGTAATTGCTGCCCAACTCAATCAATATACCTTTTTCTGAAAAATGCTGGTTATATTCAGCATACTGATGAACCTCTATCCCTAAGGACATACCTGGATATAATTCGTTCAACTTGTCGCTAATTTGTTTTGCAAATTCATAATTTTTCTTCCAATCTTCCTTCATTTCAGCAGTCCTTCTAGATCCAATGATAAGGAGGACTTTTGCTGCGGTTTGTCCATTGATATCCATAATATATTTTTTTCTATACGCTTGATTTGATAAATTGCTTAAAACCGGTATACTATCAACACCAGGCTGCATAACACTTCCATATCCATCTCGATGTAAATCTATCGTAACTTTTATCGATGGATATTCATCAAGGTATTTTTTAACAGAAAGAGAAGAATTATAATATGACTGATCATAATTGTAATCGTGTATGGCACGATCGTGCAGTACGCCTATCCCGTAATCATTCATCAAGTAATTGGCTAAACTATCTCCAACCCTAACCATGTTATAATTAAGGTCATTCGTCCTATCATAGCCATATGTGGCTACATACTTGTTTTTTTCAGTTGCAACGTACGATTCCATTGTATGTGTATGATAAAGCAGTATTAAAGGTTTATCAGGTGTAGTACCATTAGCAATTGGTTTGTCAGGTGTAGTAGCATTATTTTTTGAGACTACATCTGTAACTTTATTATCTGTGTTTTGGTTAGCAGTGTCTTTTTGATTACTTGTAAGTTGTGTTGTAGAAGCCATTTTATTTGTATCAATATCTATTTGAGATATAATGGGAATTTGATATTTTAATATTTTAAGTGGATCGTTTTGGCTGAGATTAAACATTGAAGCAATAGTTAAATCTCTATTATAAAAACCTTGCGTTTTGTAACTTACATCAACTGCAGGCATTGTATAATTTAAAGCAGTTATGAATGCACCTTCTATGTTGTTGTACTCCTCTGCAAATGCTTCCGTAACAAAATTTATACTCGATGCTTTTATATTGTCAGTCATTAGCCATCTATAAAACAAGATATTAAAAAGCAGTAAAATAAGAAAAGAAATCTTTTTAATACGATAATACCTTAATGAACTTCTGTACAATGAAAGCACCTCTCTTTTGTTTTTATACTATAAAATATTCATAAGAGAAGTGCTTTATTACAATTTTAATGTACAAGTTGATTCATCTCATCTACTGTCAAATTAGGCTGTAAAGCTAAATTAATTCCCCGTGACAGTATAGATGAAATATTTTTTATAAAAAGGTCAATTTCTTTAGGCGTAACTATGAGGTTTTCATCAGGACTCAATACCTCTTTAATAAGAGCGTATTTATCTTCCTTATCCATATTTTTTAATACATTATAAAGTGGACTATTTCTGGTTGTATTTTTTACTAATGTACTTTCCAGATGATCTATAGCATCATTGGCAATAGTGGCAGCATCCACTACAGTAGGTACGCCTACAGCAACGACAGGTACCCCTAAGCTCTCCATGTTAATAGCCGATCTTTTGTTTCCGATTCCAGAACCGGGGCTAATACCTGTATTTGATATTTGTATTGTTGTAGCTAATCTTTCAATACGCCTAGATGCAAGAGCATCAATAGTAATAACTAAATCAGGTTTTATCTTATCAACTATGCTTTTTACAATTTCTGCAGTTTCTATACCGGTAATACCCAATACACCTGGAGCCATTGCACTTACAGAACATATATTATCGCCAAATTGCAGAGGAGCTAGTTCCTTCAAATGACGAGTCACAATAATATTTTCTATAACTTTAGGTCCCAATGCATCTGGCGTTACATTCCAATTTCCAAGGCCAATGACAAGTGTTTTAATATTTACATTAACGTTTGAAATTTCCTTTACAACATCCGCAAGTTTTTGTGCCACTTTGTCTTCAAGCTCAATGTCCCTGTATCTCAAATCAGGCGCCTCTATCGTTATATAATCACCTATTGGTTTCCCCATTGCTTTAGCGCCTTCATCATTTAATATACTTACTTTGACTACTTTAATGCCATCTTCTTCCTTTTCATCGATTGAAACTCCAGGTATTTCTCCAGCATGTCCATCTTTATATAGCTCACGAGCTTCTACAGCAAGATCTGTCCTTATGCTGAACATAATCTCACCTCAATTCTGTAGGGATAAAAGCATCAACAAGCCCGATGACAAATGCGGCTATTATAGAACCTAGTATAGTAGCATGTATTGTTGGAACTATAAACTGAGATACATATATTACAATTGCCGCTACTACAAATCCAACTATACCCCTACTTCTGGGAGAAATATTTTTACCTAGCAACGCCTCTACTATATAGCCTAGTAACGCTATTACTATTGCCGATATCAAAGCACCCCAAAATCCCGCAACACTAAAACCAGGAACTAGGTAACCTACTATCATTAAAACAATTGCTGACACGACAAACCTTATTATCGCTTTCAACATAAAATCACCTCCTACAAATATAATTGACAATTTGAAAAATATTATTCGCCACAAAAAAACTGCTAATTCACGTCTTACCTGATAATTATATTGCAAAAAATGTTTTTTCGTGGTAAAATTACATTTGATTGATTTGAGGAGGTGAATGGTTTGGCAAACATAAAGTCCGCTAAGAAAAGAATACTTGTAACAAAAAGGAGAACGTTAGAAAATAAAATAATAAAGTCAAGAGTAAGAACGGCTATTTCTAAATTCGAAAAGAATTTAGCAGAAGGTAATATAGATAATACTAGAGCTGCATTAATTAATGCAATTAGAGAGCTTGACAAAGCTTACTCAAAAGGTACATTGCATAGAAATACAGTTGCAAGGAAAAAATCAAGATTATATGCAAAGTTTAACGCATTAAATGCTTAAAAAAGCGTACAACGTACGCTTTTTTAATTGCATAATTTTCTTATAAGCGATTCTAGGACGACATTGCCATCATAACTTAATTTTAACTCTCTATCACATTTTACACATAATTCATAAGCATCTATCAAATCATTTTCTTCAAATCTTTTTGATTGCTCAATAATATCATTGATTGAAAAGTATGGAATCCCAAGTCTTAACTGTAATTCCTTTCTGTCAAGATTTTGCTTCAAAAAATATTTAGCTTTAAGTAGGATTCGAAACTGCCTTCCAATCATTGCTAAAATACCTATAGGATTTTCAGCATTGGCAATCATCTTATTTAAAACATATATAGCTGTGCTTTCTTGTTTTAAACCAATAGCATTCACTAATCTAAACACACTTTCACTTATGTTCGAAGATATCAAGAATTTCACATCATCTAGAAGTATCTCTTTATCATTGCTGTATGACACAAACTTTTTTACTTCATTTAACAACCTATACAAATCTACACCTATATTTTTGACAATGTATTCAGCCACAGGTTTCTTAATGACTTTGCCGTACTTTCTTACAAAAAATCCTACATAATTGACAGCTTCTTCATATTTCAAATGTTCAAAATTTACTATTGCACCCACTTTGCTTATTGTTTTAAATAATTTTTTCCTCATATCAATTTTATCGCCAAATATAAATGCAATACAATTATTTGTGTCACCATCTTCTATATGTTTGATAATGTTATTTATGGTACTATCATTTAACTTTTTAAAAAACTCATCATCTTTTATCAAAATAAGCCTATGATCCGACATAAACGGAAGCGTCTCAAGGCTGTCTATAACATTTTTGTCATCTACATTCTCTATAATGGACAAATTCATGATGTCCGTACCATCAGTTAGCAATTTGTTCTTTAACTTTTTAACTGCTTCATCTATTAGAAACCTTTCTTCACCGTAAAACACATAAGCAGGTAAAAAGCTTTTATTTACAATTTCTAAAAATTCAGCGTAATTCAAGTTCATCAGTCCCCGACCATTTTTTTGATATGAATATATGTACCATTTGTATCTACAATTACAGCTCCATCCTTGTCCGTCCTAAAAAGTTGTGATTTGCTTTCTAAATATTTTACTACTTCACTATCTGGTTGTCCATAATTATTTTTTCCAACCATGATGACACTAATTTTAGGATTTACCTTATCAATAAAATTTTTTTGTGAAGACGTATTTGAACCATGATGTGCAACTTTCAAAATATCTGATGATATATTATCATCTATCAATGCATTTTCAGCTTCTTTCTCTATATCGCCAGTAAATAAGATACTGACATTCTGATATACCATTTTAAAAACTAGGGCATTATTGTTTATCGGATTCTCATTAATAATACTGGAACTAGGACTCAAAACATAATATCTTATTCCGTCAATAGTTATAGTATCACCTTTTGACAACTGAAAAACTGGTATCTTTTTCTTATTTGCTATATCCATAAGCCTTTTATAATTTTCATCTTCCTGCACTTGACGACCGATAAAAATCCTCTTTACATCTACATCATCTAAAATTGAAAGTATTCCTCCAATATGGTCCGAATCAGTGTGTGATATGAATATTGCATCTAATGATGCTGCATTCTCATACAGTAAATAAGGTAAAAGTATATCTTGTCCTACATCAAAAGAAGATCCATTGTATTCAGGCCTTCCACCACCATCTATCAATATATTTTCACCATCTGGAGTCCTTAAAAATGTACTATCGCCTTGTCCTACATCAAGAAAAGTTATTTCAAGATTTCTAGGTATTAATGTGCTAACAAATAATACTGTCATTGATGTGAACAAAATTAGCGATATGACTTTTAACTTATTTATTTTGCTTAGACTGCTTATCATTATTAACAAAGCTGTATAATAAAATATTATCATATAAAATGGCGGCACAGATACATTTATCGAAGCATGCGGAATTTCTGCAAAAATTTTTGTGAGAAATAATATTAATTCGACAATAGGCGTATTTATCATATTTAAAATAATAGCCAAAGGCGAAAATATAAGTCCAATTAAAGCTGATAAAAATCCTAAAATAACCGTAATGCTAACAATTGGAACAATTATAATATTAGGCAGAAGAGAAATAATTGAAAGGTTGTGAAAAGAATATATTGTAATCGGTATTGTTCCTAATTGGGCAGCAACAGTAACAGACACAACCTCTTTTAACTTTTCATTTTTTATTTTCAGCATATCTTTAACAGGATTATACAAAAGCAATATAGACAATGTTGCTACAAATGATAGCTGAAACCCTATATCAAAAAGCATCAATGGATTAAAAGAAAGTATAATAACTGCAGCAAAAGATACTGCATTGATTGGATTATTATTCCTGCCTATTGATGATGCAATTAAAGCCATGGAAGCCATTATAACAGATCTTACTGCAGATGGTGGTAAACCAGTAATCAACGTATAAAAAATCAACAAAGGAATTATAATCGGAGCAGAGTATCTCCTTATATGAAATATATTTAAAACAAACATCATAAAAACAGTCAATAATCCAAAGTTGAAACCTGATACTGCAATTATATGTGAAATACCTGTAATTCTAAAAGAATTGAGTATATCATCTTCAACATTGTATTCACCTAATATAACAGACGACTCAAAATCAGCATCATTCTTCGGCATCGATGCACTATAATTTTCAACTATCCGTTCCTTTGTATTCCTAAAAACTCTTTCGATGATACTGTCTGCATTTTTTTTAATAATCTTTACTGAATATCCATTTACACTCATCAATGCAGTTATACCATTTTTCTTTAAAAACAATTTATAGTCAAACCCACCTGGATTTCTTTTACCTTGTGGTAATTGTATTATACCACGTAATTCAACCAAATCTCCATCTTTCGGAAACGCTCCTCCGTACTGTGTTATTAAGATTTTTTCTTTATTTTTGGGCTTTAATACATACTTTGAAAAACCATCTTTGGCCACAACATCTGATACAATTCCATCAAAAGAAACTAATTTGTTGTTAAGATTGTCGTACATACCTTTGGAATACAATGCGTTTACACCAATAATCATACCAAAAATTGCGACTGCCAAAAGCAACAAAATTGTAGAATCTTTTCTTTTTAGATATGTGTCAATACTTAAAATTAAAATCACACAAAGTATGATAAATAAAAAAACAATATTTATCTCTAGATATTTGCTTATAATAATGCCAAGAGATAAAAAAATAGCTACAAGTAAAAACGGCTTATCCATAATCATCATATGTAATATACATCAAAAGGTTTTGCTATATTTACATCATGTATCACTTCGGATGCTTCTTTAACATACTCTTCTATAGCATGTTGTGGCCAAAGATGTGTAATAACAAGTTTTTTACAGAAAGCCGCTTTCGAAATTTCCGCTGCCTGCCTTGCCGTAAGATGCGGTCCCTTCTCACCATTTAATAAATTACCATCGCATAAAAATAAATCAGAATTTTCAGCAAAAGAAACTAGGTTATCGCAGTATACCGTATCGCTACTAAATACAAACGTCCTTTGACCATCGTCAAATTTAACAGCAAAAGTACTAACAGGATGCTCAACTTTTTTAAATGTTATATTCAAATTCCCTATATTTAGCTTTAAATCATCATCTATATTTTTAATTTTAAAAACCTCATTAAAATTTAACTCTTCCAGCACTTTATAAGGCTCAATAGGACAGAATACATTTATCGGCTCTTTTATATAACCTTTTCTCATCATAATATCTACAGCATACCTTAATACAAGCATGTCTGACATATGGTCCGAATGTAGGTGTGTAAGTATTATGTACTTTAAATCCCGCAAATCATGAAATCGCTGATATCTGCTTATAACACCGCTACCACAATCAACAAGTACATTTAAATCATTATCCTCCAGTAAATAACCTGAACATGCACCATCGACTCCGGGATACGGTCCATGAGAACCAAGAATTGTAAGTTTCACACCAATCATCTCCTATCTAACAACAGGTAATCTCTTAATATACTCGTACATATCCTTGTAATTTCCGCGATCTATAGTTGAAATATCTTTTGATGACCTATTTATAATAAATTCATCTACTAGAAATGTCTTAAATCCGATGCTGGAAGACACTAAATCTTCATCAACATCATTTCCTATCATGATACAATTCTGTGGATCTTTATTAAGTTTATAAATAATCTCTTTGTAGTATTCAATATAAGGCTTGCAATAGTGCATTGTCTCATAAGATGTTATAAAACTAAAATATGTATGATCAAGACCGGCCCATCTCAATCTTTCTTTTATTGCTATATCTGGAAAAATAGGATTTGTAGCAAGTACAATATCATAACCTTTTTCCTTTAGTAATTCTACCGACATCTTTACGTACTCATTTTTGCAAACACCTAATCCTAAATTTTTATAGTCATTTTCATAAAAATCATTAAAAATTGTCATCAATTTTTCCTTTGGATATTTCACTATTTTTAAAAACGAATCAAAAAAAGCTTCTTCATTTGTCTTGTCAGGATCTAAATTATTTATCATATCCATGCTGGCAGTAAAAAGAGCATTTTGAAAAAATGACGGCTCAAAATGAGCAGATATTTTCTTCGATATAGCTTTAAAATAATCCATAATCATTTTATCAGTATCTACAGGCAATAAAGTACCATCTAAATCAAACATCACTGTATCTATCATTTATACCACCCCTGAGCCATTCTTATATAAAATAATACATTTTTGTAAAGAAAAAAGCAAGTTATCACTAACCTTGCTTTAAATCTTTAAAATATTTTATTCTCGATAATGATTCAACAAGAATGGAACCGATAATTACGCTGCCTATACCTTGAATAATGTTTCCTGGTACATCAGCTAAAGCTGCTTTAAAACCATACATAACGGCGCCACCGATGTAATAGCCAAACACCATCCATATCGCTGCTAAAATAAAAACCGCAATTCGCACAAAAGATTTTTTTGCACTCCGTTTTTTAAGCAAAAGTGCAACTATAAGTCCTTCTACACCCTTTATGACAAAAGTCCAGGGCGCCCAAACAACATATCCTGACAAAAGATCAGCCAGGGCTGAACCAACGCCACCGGAGATGAATCCAGCAAAAGGCCCTAATATTGAAGCTGATAAAAATATAAATGAATCTCCAATATTTACATATCCTTTTGTATAAGGTGTAGGAATCTGTATAACCATAGTTCCTACAGTAATAAGTGCAGTCATTAACGCTATATAGACGAGTCTTTTAAAGTCTTTTTCTCTCACATGCATACCTCCCATTTTTAATTAAAATTTAGCTTTTTGTAAAACCCCAAAATTATTGATTTTAAAGGGTTTTTTTATATATCAGCAGGATTTTCCTCCACTTTT